>ERZ773045.137-NODE-137-length-39205-cov-7.850217_pt1 | contig 39205 bp, 27 predicted proteins | sample MGYA00580635_ERZ773045 | MGnify/ENA primary metagenome ERZ773045 (study PRJEB29015, sample SAMEA2738115) | human oral metagenome | biome: human oral; feature: human-associated habitat; material: saliva | place: China | collected 2261 ...
ATACTTTCCGGAAACCTACAGGTCAATCCGTGAAAATCCGCGATTCCGGACACACATTTTGACCCTTAACCCTTAAAACTGCAGCAATAAATTGCTCTCATGTGAAACATGGGAGCTTTTTTGTATCTAAAGCGTCGCAGTTTAAAAGCTGCTCAACAAATAAAAGATTTGGGCCTCAGCGCTTTTGCACTGAGGCCCAAACTAATGATCAGCCGGTTGCGGCGTTAGCGTTTGTAACGCTAATCGGTTACCGATCAGGCTTCCTTGCGACGGCTACGCAGCACAGCTACGCCACCGAGGCTGGCCAGCAGGAAGGCCACAACTGCCACGCTGGAAACACCAGTGTGAGCTAGCGGCTTCTTACCGCCGTTACCGGGAGCAGCCACAACGGTCTTGCCGGTGGTGGGAGCTGCGGTAGGCAGGGCGCTGGGGGCCATGGTCGGCAGCGGCACAGCAGTGGGGCCACTGGTGGGGCCACTGGTAGGAGCAGCGGTCGGGTTCGGAGTCGGGTTAGGAGTCGGAACCGGGTTGACCGGGTTGTCCGGGTTGACCGTCTGCCTGTAGGACTTGATCGAGCAGATCTTCGGGTAGTCGCCGTCGGCAGGTACTACACCCTCATTGATGTACTTGAGGGTGATCTCGTTTACACAAGCGTACTTAGCGGCGTTGTTACCGAAAGCGGTGTGGGAGTCACCCTCAACGCTCAGCAGGGTACCGTGCACCAGCTCAGCCATGACCGGGCCGTTCTTGTAGGGGGTAGCCGGGTCGTGAGTGGTGGAGATGATCAAGGTGTTAGGCAGGCCCTTGAGCTCGCCACCAGCCTGCAGGTTACCGGAGAACTTCCACAGGTCACAGGCGCCGGGGGAGCCGACCTTGTTGCCCGGAGCGCCCGGGTCCTGGAACGGGGAGTACTTGAGGTAAATCTGGGTCAGGCGGTCAGACAGGGTCTGGTCGTAACCGTTGGGGTTAGCCGAGTCAGCACAGCGAATAACGGTGAAGGCAGCCTGCGAGGGGTCGTAGGTGCCGTCAGGGTTACGGCCGTCATAAGAGTCAGCCAGAGACATGAACAGCGAACCGTTGTTGTAGTCAGATACCAGCTCCATGGCCAAAGCGGCGTAGGGCCAGTAGGACTCGGCATACAGGGCCTGACGCATACCGGTCAGGGCCAGGTCGAAGTTCAGGGTACGACCGTCGCGACCAGCCGGGATGGCCTTGGTGGCCAGCGGACGCATCATGTTCTGGAAGGCGCGAGTGGCCACCGGGATGTTGGTGTCGTCGTCGGCCAGGTCGCCGTCGTGAGGCTGGTACTTAGCCTTACCCAGCGCACAGGTGGCCTTCTCATTTTCAAAGCGAGAGCCCTTAACCAGACGCGGCATCAGGTCACCCCAGGTCTGACCGGAGGCGTCCAGCTTCATGCACCAGGCAGAGAACTGGTTGAAGTTGTCCTGGAAGCCCTTAGCCTGACCCAGCAGAGCCGAGTTAGCGGCCTCAAGCTGTTCATCGGTGATCTTGGAGGAGTCAACCCGCTGACCACTCTTAGGAGCGGTGCTAGAAAGCGGGTCAACTACACCGTCAAGTACGATGCGTCCAGCGTTAGCCGGGAAGGTCTGCAGGTAGACGTAGCCCAGGCGGGTGCCGTAGGAGTAACCCACGTAGTCCAGCTTGGTGGCGCCCATGATAGAGCGCAGGGTGTCGATGTCACGCACGGCGGTGGAGGTGCCCAGGTGGTAGAGCAGGTCCTTACGACCATCAGCGTCGAAACCGAAGATGCGTCCGGTGTTGTTGAAGCAACCGTTGACAGAGTTCTCGGTGCCGGCACGCAGCTTCTTAGCGATCTCTTCAGGGGTGCCGGTGTAGAGCAGCTCGCGGGCCTTGTCACGCTCAGCGTTAGTCTCACACTGGGCGAAAGGCAGGGAGACGCCCACACCACGCGGGTCGAAACCAATCAGGTCGTGGGTTTCGTTGAGCTTGCCGATAGCGCCAGCATCGTTCTGGTAGGCCAGCACCAGGTCCACACCCGAGCCGCCGGGGCCGCCGGGGTTAAAGAAAACCGGGGAGGCGTTGGTGCCCTTGGCGGGTACCTTCACCACTGCCACGGCGATGGTGGGGCCGTTGGGCTTGGAGTAGTCCACGGGCACAATCGCATAACCGCACACAGCGCGGCTAGCTTCCTTGCCCATGGCCTCACAGTTAGCCTTGGAGAATTCGATCTTCTGGCTGTAGAAGGACTCTAGACCTGCGGGCACAGTTCCGGTAGAGCTACCCCCAGCCTTGGGGGCACCAATACGGTAGGTGTTCTCACCAGTCTTGAACTGGGCGGCGGAGGCAGGCAGAGCCGCAGCCAACTCAGCGTCACTTGCTGACGAAGCATCTGCCGCAGCGGCCACGGGGGCCAGCAGCGCAGCAGCAAGAGGCAGCGCTGTCAAAGCGGTTAGGCGACGCCGTATCGTAGTAATACGCATAGCATTCCTAAAATTGGGTTTACATTTAGTTGCCAAGCAACCTAGGTGCCATCCTAGTTCACGAATTGCCCTAACCACAGAAAATCCCCGTGCTGATTTAGCTTTTCAGCACGGGGAAGAGTCCCCAAGTCGGGACGGTAGATGGTTTTTACTAACCTTTAGTAATCCATCTTCATGGCCTTACGGACATTGTCTAATGTCTCACTGGCCACCTGGTTGGCCTTGTCGTTACCGGCGTGAAGCACCTGCAGTAGGTAATCCTCGTTGGCGGCCAGCTCCTGGCGGCGCTGACGAATGGGGGCGAAGTAGTCGTTAACGGCCTCAGTAACCAGGGCCTTTAGCTTGCCTGCGCCGCCGTCGCCAATTTCCTCAGCCAACTGGCGCGGGTCGCGGCCGTTGCATAGTGAAGCCAGCATCAGCAGGTTAGAAACCTCGGGGCGCTCGGAGGGATCGTAAGTAATGGTGCGCTGCGAGTCAGTCTTGGCTTTCTTAATCAGCTTGGCGGTCTGATCAGCGCTCATACGGATCTCAATGGTGTTGCCGCGAGACTTGCTCATCTTGGCTCCGTCCAGCCCCAACAGTAGGGGAGCCTCACTTAGCAGGGCTTCAGGACGGCGGAACACCGGGTGCTTCTTGTCGGCGCGCCCGTAGCGCTTGTCAAAACGCTGAGCAATTAGACGGGCCTGCTCCAGGTGGGGCAGCTGGTCTTTACCTACCGGCACCAAATTGGCCTGGCAGAACAAAATGTCTGCTGCCTGGTGCACCGGGTAGGTGAGCATAAGCCCGCTCATGGCGCGCCCGTCGGTGGCCTCAAGCTCAGCCTTAACGGTGGGGTTGCGATGTAGTTCAGACTCGGTAACTAGTGATAGGAAGGGCAGCATTAGCTGGTTTAGGGCCGGCACGGCCGAGTGGGTGAAGATAGTGGAACGTTCAGGGTCCACACCCACCGCCAAAGCGTCAGCAACCAGCGACAAAACCCGCTCACGCAGCGGGCCTACGCCGTCGCGGTCGGTAATTACCTGGTAATCGGCAACCAAAATCCACGTGTCTACATTGGCGTCTTGGAGCTGTTTCCAAGACTGCATAGTGCCAAAGTAGTGGCCTAGGTGTAGGTGCCCGGTAGGACGAGCACCGGTGAGCATCCGGAAATATTCGGGATGCTCACCGATCTGGGCGGCAATTTCTTCACTGCGCGCCTGGGTGCGCCGCAAAGAAGCCTCGTCAGTGGAGTTGGCTAGCGCCTGTTCTGCCTTAGTTGGCTGTGTCGACTGCGTCATGAGCCCCATTGTAACGGGCCTGACGCTTAGGCTTAGTCAGGTAGATACGCATGCTCAGGGGCGACAAAGCAATCATGGAGCCAGGCTGAGCCAGCGAGGTGGTCACAGAGTCGGTGTCTTCGTCGTCGTCATCAAACAGGGCGTAATCAGCGTGGGGGGTGTCCCAAACCGAGTACCAAGCCAGTTCGTAGTCGTCGCCGCGCCCGGCAGGAAGCTTAATTTCATGCGGGTTGAGTGTGCCGTTAATCAGGATCAGGGCGTCGCTGTCACCAAGGGGCTTACCTGAACGCAGCATGGAAAGTACACGGGTGTAGTTGTCATGCCACTGCTCAGGGCGCATGAGGTTACCGGTGATGTCGTACCAGGACAGGTCGGGAATCTCGTCCCCAGGGGCAACCTGACCGGTAGCGAACTGGCAGCGACGCAGCGCTGGGTGCTGCTGACGCAGCTTAATTAGGTAGCTGGTGGTGGCAATGAGTTCTTTTTGCCAAGTCTTTAAGTTCCAGTCGTACCAGGAAATCTCGTTATCTTGGCAGTAGGCGTTGTTGTTACCACCCTGGGTGCGGCCAAACTCGTCACCACCTAGCAGCATGGGAGTGCCAGAGGAGATGAACAAGGTGCCCAGTAGGTTACGCGCGCTACGCAAACGCATCATGTTGACGATTTCAGCGCCAGGAACCTGGTCTGCTTCACCATCAAAATCATGGTGGTTCCAAGAGCGGTTATCCCAGGTGCCGTCACGGTTGTCCTCGCCGTTGGCAACATTGTTCTTGTGGTTGTAAGTGGTTAGATCATGCAGGGTGAAACCATCATGGGCGGTAACGAAGTTCACACTGGCTAGCGGGGTGCGGCCGTGCACGGTGTCACCCCAGGCGAACAGGTCTGCGCTACCAGCAATGCGGGTAGCTAGCTCACGGGCATCATGGCCGTTGTTGCCGTGACTCATTTCCTTGGGGTCACTGAGCCAGAATTCACGTAGAGCCCCACGGTAGCGGTCGTTCCAGTCGAGGAATGGGGTGGGGAACTCGCCGGTGCGCCAGCCTCCCGGGCCCACATCCCAAGGTTCAGCAATTAACAGCTTGGAACACAAAACCGGGTCGGTAGTCATGGCCACCAGTAGCGGGTGGTCGCGGCGCCACTCACCGGCGTGACGGCCCAGGGTTACGGCTAGATCGAAACGGAAACCGTCCACGCCCATCTCGCTAACCCAGTAGCGCAGCGAGTCTAGGGTGAGGCGGATAGCTAGGCGGTTACGGAAGTCTACCGTGTTACCGGTGCCGGTAACATCCAGGTACTGGCGCTTGTTTACCGGATCGTGCAGGTAGTAGCCCAGATCGTCAAAGCCGCGCAGAGATAGGGTGGGGCCATTAAAGCCGCCTTCAGCGGTGTGGTTGTAGACCACATCCAAAACTACTTCCAGCCCGGCCTCGTGCAGGGCGCAGACCATGGCACGCACTTCATTAAGCACTGCCTGGGGGCCGCTTTCCTGGGCGGCCTTGGTGGCGTAGGTGGGCTCAGGGGCAAAGTAAGACAAGGTGGAGTAACCCCAGTAGTTGCTAAGGCCACGGCGGGTTAGCCAGGGTTCGTCGAACTTGGCGTGGATAGGCAGTAGCTCAATGGTGGTTACACCCAGGTTCTTTAGGTACTCAATCATCACCGGGTGGGCTACACCGGCGTAGGTGCCGCGCAGATCTTCAGGAATAGCTTCTAGCTGCTTGGTTAGACCCACCACGTGGGTTTCGTAAATCACACGCTGATCGGCACTGATGCGCGGTGAAGGAGCAACCGGCCGGTAGTTAGGGTCAGTCACTACACCAATGGCGGCGTAGGGCAGGGAATCTAGCTCAGAAATCTCCCAGTTGGCACTGGTTGGTAGGCCATGGATGTCTACTTTGTGGGCGTAAAGGGAGTCATCTAGGACTGCTTTAGTAGCTAGCGCCTTGGCGTAGGGGTCTAGGAGGAACTTGCGAGGGTTGTAACGCAAGCCCTCATTGGGGTTCCAGGGCCCGTAAACGCGGTAGCCGTAGCGCTGGCCGGGACCTAGGCCGCTAATGTGGGCTGACCAGGAGCCGGTCAGGTGGTCATGCATACCGATACGGCGTTCGCGCAGGTTGGCACCCTCGCCGTCGATCAAGCACAGATCAACTGCACTTGCACCAGGGGCGTTCACTACAAAATCGACCCCGTCGTCGTTAGGCGTAGCGCCCAAAACGTAGGGGTTTGATGCTGCCTGTTCGCTTAGTGGGGCGGGCAGTAGAACTTCCTCATCGGTTTGCATATGACACACAGGGTTATTGTCTCTCATTTTGAACCAGCTTGGGACAAGAAAATATTACGACTGATTACAGGTACAGCTCACATGTATTTGTGCACTGGGCTAATCAAGCCAATTGTGAAATGCTAAGCGTGAGGCTGGCCTAACATGGTGTTGCTGGCGGGCCTGTGGCAGTCTATTTGCTATGAAAATTGTGGTCTGCGTGAAGCACGTACCGGATGTGCAATCCGAACGTCGCCTTGAAGACGAGCGCCTAGTGCGTGGCGAGGACGATGTTCTAAACGAACTAGATGAAAATGCTGTTGAGGCAGCAGTGTCCTTAGTAGAAGAGCACGACGGCGAGGTTGTGGCGCTTTCTATGGGCCCGCAAGACGCTGAAGAAGGTTTGCGTCGTGCCCTGCAAATGGGGGCAGATAGTGCCGTTTTGGTTAGCGATGAGGCGTTGGCTGGTTCCGACGTGGTCGCTACCGCCCGCGTATTGGCTGCGGCAATTGAAAAAATCGGTGAGGTTGACCTGGTTATTACCGGTATGGCCTCGCTGGACTCGATGAGCGCCATGCTGCCTGGTGCCTTGGCTAGCGCTTTGGACCTGCCGGCCCTGACCATGGCCCACAGCCTTGAGGTTGAGGGCGATGTGGTAAACGTGCAGCGCAACTTGGGTACCGTGCACGAAGTTTTACGTGCCCAGCTGCCGGCCCTGGTGTCTGTAACTGACCAGGCTAATGACCCGCGTTACCCCAACTTTGCGGCTATGCGTGCGGCTAAGAAGAAGCCGCTGGATACTTGGGAGCTTAGCGATTTAGGTATCGAGCCGGCCCCCGGCGTCATTGAAATGGTTGACGCGCAGGCTCGCCCGGCCCGCAGCGGTGGCGTAATCGTTACCGACGCCGGTGAAGCCGGTAAGCAGCTAGCTACCTGGCTAGTGGAAAACAAGCTGGTGTGAGGGGAGAAGGCAATATGTTAGACGCTACGATTTTGGTGGCTGGTGGGCTAAGTGACGGCGCCCCCAGTGCTGCTGCCGTTGAACTACTAACTGCCGCCCGCTCGCTGACCAGCGCCGCTGTGGTGGCCGTGGTTTCGGGTAAGGTCGACGCCGCCGCTTGGGGTAACTATGGTGCCAGCCGCGTGCTGGTGGCTGATTACGCCGGGGCTGACGAGCTGGTTTCTGCCGCTGGGGCTGACGCAGTAATTGCTGCCGCCCACGAGGTTAAGCCTGCCCTGATTTTGCTGGGCAGCGACCACCGCGCCAAGGAAATTGCTGGCCGCGCCGCCGTTAAGCTAGCTAGCGCCTGCATCGCTGACGCCGCCTGTCTGGAGGTTGTTGACCAGCATGTGCGCGCCTCCAAGCTGGTACTTTCGGGTTCTTGGAACACCACTTTTGACCTGCGCGCTGACTCTGGCGCCAACCCGCCGCTGGTGTGCCTGCGCGCCGGCGCGGTAGAGGCTGAGCCCTGTGGTGGGGCTGCGGCCCAGGTTGAGACCCTGGCGGTGAGCGTAAGCCAGGCCGCTAAGCGCGTTGAGGTAGTTAGCCACACCGAAGATGAGGCTGCTGCCGGCCCGCAGCTGGCGCAGGCCCGCACTGTGGTGGTTGGCGGTCGCGGTGTCGACGGCGACTTTGACCTGGTCCGTTCGCTTGCGCAGCTGCTTAACGGGGCTGTGGGCGCCACTCGCGTGGCCTGCGATGAGGGCTGGATTGAGCGCTCAGCGCAGGTAGGCCAGACCGGTGAAACTATTGCCCCGCGCCTATACATTGGCCTGGGTGTTTCTGGAGCTGTGCACCACACCAGTGGTATTCAGGGTGCCGGCACTATTGTGGCCATCTGTGACGATTCTGAAGCCCCCATCTTTGAGATGGCAGACTTTGGTGTGGTAGGCGATGTGTCCACGGTGGTACCTCAGCTGATTGAGGAACTAGCCAAGACCCGCTGACTGGCCTGTTAGCTAAAAACCTTGGCCCCGGTTAGTTACTAACCGGGGCCAAGGTTTTGTTTGTGGACAATTAGCGCCTGCGCGGGTGGTTGGCCCTGTGGGGCCAAGCGCCAGCTACTTTGGTTCTGGCCAGCTCGGCATGGCCAGCTCGGCATGGCTGGCGCAGTTGGTGGGGCGCTTTCTAGGCGCGCTGGCTTGTTCTAGGCCACGGTGGCTTGGGCTAGTACGCGCTCGCCGTCGTAAACCACTAGTGACTGGCCTGCCGCAATGCCGCGCACCGGCTCTTGCAGCTGGGCTTCCAAGGTGGCGGCCTGGGTGTCGAGCTTTACCTGTGCGGGCACGGCCCGCCCGTGGGCGCGCAGCTGCAAGCTCACGTGGTCCCAATCAGCGTCATCAACCAAAGTGATCAAGTCAGTGGCGCTGACCGTGGTGCGGCTAAGCAGCTGGGCTGGGCCTACCACCACCTGGTTAGTGGCGGGGCGAGTTTCTAAAACGTAGCGCGGGCGCCCATCGGCAGCCGGATGGTCTAGTCCCAAGCCTTTACGCTGGCCAATAGTGAAACCGTAGTAGCCCTGGTGGGTGCCTAGCACGTTTCCTTCAGGGTCAACCATCTGGCCTTCTTGCACACCCAGGTTGCGCTGGAGGAAACCGCGCGTGTCGCCGTCGGCCACAAAACAAATATCGTAAGAGTCAGGCTTACTGGCTACCGGCAGGCCCCTTCGAGCGGCCTCGGCGCGCACCGCAGCCTTGTTTTCTACATCTCCCAGCGGGAAAATCGCCCGTGAAAGGGCTTGGCGGCCCGAAACAGCCAGCACATAAGACTGGTCCTTGACGGTGTCTACCGCTCGGCGTAGCTCTAGCTGGCTGGTGTCTCCAGGCTTGCCACTGGCAGCGCCGCCACTAATGCGGGCGTAGTGGCCGGTGGCTACCGCGTCAAAGCCCAGCGTCATGGCGCGCTCTAGTAAAACATCAAATTTGACTCGCTCATTGCAACGAATGCAGGGGTTGGGGGTGCGTCCAGCGCGGTACTCGGCTAGGAAATCTTCGATTACTAGCGCCTCAAATTCTTCCGACAGGTCCCACACGTAGAAGGGGATACCCAGCACGTCTGCGGCCCGGCGCGCGTCGGAAGCGTCTTCAATCGAGCAGCAGCCGCGTGAACCTGAGCGTGATTGGGCGCGGTTGCGTGAAAGGGCCATATGTACGCCGACGACGTCGTAGCCAGCCTCCACGCAGCGTGCGGCGGCCACCGCAGAATCCACTCCACCACTAAGTGCCGCCAAAACACGCATATTTGCCTCCTAAAGATTGGGGTGTTTGCACCCTTTAGGCACAAAACCAGCAAAGCCAGACTCTAGGGGAGTAAAGGTTTAAGCGTCAATTGAAATCAGCGCGTGGTGAGCGCTCTATCAAAACTGCCGTTGGGCACTGGCTGTTGGTGAAACTGCAGCTCGGCGTTCACTCTGGCTGCTCTTAGCGGCGCGGCCAGCTTTCGCAGGCAATGCCGTTACCGTTGGGGTCTAGGCCGCGACGGTAACCGGGCTGGCCCCAATAGATAGGGGTGGCTCCGGCGTAGTAGGCATCACGGCAGCTGCGATAGTAGACCTCATTGGAGCGGTCAAGGTTGCGCGGACGGTGCGGGCGCACCTTAGTTTCAGGGGACTGGGCAGTGGTGGGCTGGGTGACAGGGTGCTGCTCTGTGCTAGTAGTAGGAGCAGAAGTGGGGATAGTTATATTTGGCTGCTGCTGAACGGGTGCTTGCGTGGGGGCGCTAGTAGGTTCTGGGGCGGCGCTAGTGCTGTGTTCTGGGGTGGGAGTGGGCTCTGCCTCAAAGGTGGGCTCTTCAGTGGGGGTTGCGGTAGCCGCAGGCAAGGGAGAGTCCTTTGGCTTTGGTTTAACTAACCCTGCCGCCAAGGGTTTAGCTGTTGGCGTGGGGGTGTGAGTGGTTGCCGCAACTTGAGGGGTGCCACCTTTAGATTTTGCGGCAGGCGCGCACATGCTCAAACCGGTTAGCAAAGCCACAACCATAACTGCGGCAATTACTAAGGTGTAGAACTTGGTTTTAACGTCTCGATCCCACTGACTAAATGGTACGAATCGTATATTCAATTTCTACACCTCCTGTTCTTACATGTGCGCTACCGCCGAATTTTTGAGCTGGGGAGCGCGGCTGGACTAAACCAGCCAATAAATTAATAACAAATTTGACTGGAAGTAGTCTGAGAATAACCTGGAAGCGGGGGTTTATTAGGTCAAATAGTAATATTTGTTAGCTATTTGAGTTATTTGGGTCACCTGGTCCAGGCACAATGTAATTATCGCCATCGTCGTCATCGTTATCGTCGTCATCATCATTACCCGGATCGTTCGGATAAGGCGAAGGGGAAGTGTAACTAGGCTGCGACGGCGCAGAGGGGTAATTCTGCTGCGGCGGCTGAGTATATTCAGGCTGGCTAGGTTGCACAGGCTGGTCGTTATTGTTGTTATTGTTATTTTCCTGCGTCGGCGACGGCGAGGACTTACCCAGCGGCTTAGTGGTGGAAGTTGGCGCAGGGGTAGCCGTGCTGTCCAACGAAGGAGTAATCACAGCCGGAGCGCTAGGTGTGGGTTCGGGCACAGAATTGCCGGTAGCAGACCAAGCAATAGCGAAACAGACCGCCAAGAAGGCAAGCAGCGCCAAAATGAACCACAGCATAAATTTGCTGCGCTTGGTGGGCTCTTCATCCTCAGCGGGCTCATCATCAGTAAGTGGCCCGCCCGGGGGAATGCTACTTGGGGGGACACTGCCTGGAGGAATACTGCCTGGCGGCACACTTGGCGGACGCTGCGCCGCACTAGCCGCGCCGCCTGCTGCCATCGCGCCAGCTCCTACAGCTCCCGCTGCGCGGCCACGGCGCGGGGAAACTGAAGGCGGTAAAGCTTCCTGAGCGTCAACTGGAGGCATAGCCTGGGTGGCCGCAGGCATAGCTCGTGTGGCCGGGGCGGCGTGAGCACTGCCGGTGGGCTGTGAACCAACTGGAGGCATAGCCTGGGTGGCATAAGGCAGATCTTGGCCCGCGCCCTTGGGCTGAATAACTGGCGGCATAGCCTGGGTAGGTTCTGGCGTGAACGCGTCAATCGGGTCCATGGCCTGGGTAGGTTCTGGCGTGAACGCGTCAATCGGGTCCATGGCTTGGGTGGCCGGCGGGGCGGCGTGAGCGCCGCCGGCAGGCTGTGAACCAACTGGCGGCATAGCCTGTGTGGGTTGGTAAGCAACCGGATCTGGCTCTACAGAGTTATAGGGGGCCTGGCCAGAAGCGTTAAAAGCCGTGGGGGGCTGCTCGCAGGCGCCGTCGTAGGGAGCCTGGAAGGCCGCAGTAGGCTGCTGCCCGGGGGTAGCCGGGATAGCAGACCCGGAAGCAGTCGGGGCAGAAAAATAGCCGTTTTGCTGGGAATTCTCAGGCGCGGCTGGCTCGCGGCGCTGTCTAGGATCATAGGCGCTCATGTAACAAGTGTTACAGACAATGGTGTGAAAAGCCTAAAGGTAATTTAGTTTCGACCTGTTTTTCGTGGCCCAAGCCCGCCTACCAACCTCAATAGCGCCGCCCAAAGCAGCCGCTGCGGCGTCAATTTGCGCCTGGGTAGTAGACCAGCCAAAGGAGAAACGCAGGCCACAGCTAGCGGCGTCGTCGTCAACCCCCATAGCCTCCAAAACGTGAGAGGCCCCGGCCACGCCCGCATGGCAGGCCGAACCAGCAGAGGCCGCCACCTGTGCCATATCCAAAGCCATCAGCACCGCTTCACTATCAACCCCACTAAACCAGGCATGTGCGGTGGAACTAATTGTGGGAGCTGAGTTAGCAGAAACCGTGCCTCCCGCTGCGCGCGCGCAATCGAGCAACTGCTGCTGCCACAGATGCCACTGGGCAGTTTTAGCTTCACGCTCGCCCTCAGCTAATTCCATGGCTAAAGCCAAAGCTCGCGCCCCGGCCACATCCTGCGTACCCGAACGCAACCCCCGCTCCTGGCCGCCGCCCCCATAAGGGCTTTTCAGCGGCATAGAGCGGTTGGCTACCAGCGCCCCAACCCCTACCGGGGCCCCCAGCTTGTGGCCAGACAGGCTCAGGGCGTCAACTTGCAGCTGGCCCATATCCACCCGCATTTTGCCGACGGCGGCGGTAGCGTCAGTGTGCAGCCAGGGCCGGTTTTGGGGGCTAAGCGCCGCCACTGCCGCGCTACCCACGCGCTTGGCTCGGCCCCCATTCGCGGCGCGCTGCTCAATAACCTCAGCGCGGTGGGCTGCCTGGGAGGCAAGCAGCTGGGCAATCTCGTTTAGCGGCTCAATCACGCCAGTTTCATTATTGGCCAGCATGACACTTACCAGTAGGGCATCATCCACACTTACCTGCTGCAGCGTTTGCGCGAAAGCCTCCAAATCCACCCGGCCCTGGGCGTCAACCGCCAACAGGCGAGTAGTGGAGCCAAAATTTTGGGCGCGCTGGGCTGAGTCAAGCACCGCCGGGTGCTCCACGGCGCTAACTAGCAGGGTGCACCCCTGGCCGCGCTGGGCGGCGTCGAAAGCAAAACCGCTAACCGCCAGGGCATCGGCTTCAGAGCCGCCACTGGTGAAAATAACCTCATGGGCACTGGCCCCAAGCAGGGCAGCTACTCGCTCGCGGGCCTCAAACAGGGCCCCGGCGGCGCGCCGGCCGCTGCTGTGGGTGGAAGCAGGGTTAGTACCCAGGCCAGAAAAATCAACTAAGTCTTTAGCGTAAGCCTCAGCCACTTCGGGGCGGACCGGACTGGTGGCTGCGTGATCTAGATAGGCCAAGCTCATGGCTTTAGTTTAGAAAATACAGGCGGCCTATAGTTGAAAGCATGGATTTGCCTATGGCTAGCGGCCAGTTTGATAGAGACGCCGCCAGGCGCAATGACGCCAACTACCTGAACTCGCTTAAAGACTCGCCCAACACCAGCTACATCCTGGTTACTGCGCGCGGCGAAGTGGCCATTAAATCGGACCATGTCTATGGCCAAGCCCCTCACGGCGGGTTAACCCCACCCGACCTGGCCCATATGGAAGCCGAGCAGTTACTTGAGCTAAGCCACGCCCAGGTGGCGCAACTGCCCTTTAGCCCCCAAGAGCCTTACTACCTGGGTAAATATGGTGAAAAAAGCTACTTGGCTCTGCGCGTTGAAGCCCTGGGACAGCAGGTTCCCAAGCGAGCTGCCGGGCAGGCTGCTGGGCAAGCTGCTGGGCAAGCTGCTGGGCAGGTTCCTGGTCGGCAAGCTCTCGGCCAGCAGCTAGAAGAGAACTGGCAGCACCAGTTTGCGCCGCTACGGGCAGTGGCCGGAATGCTAGAGCCCTACCAGGGCGAACTGGCGGCGGCAGCCGTGGCCCTAGCAACTTGGGACAAAAACACTAAATTCTGCGAGCGCTGCGGCGCCAGCTTAAAGCTTGCCTGCGCGGGCTGGGAGAAGCATTGCACCGCCTGCGCTCATATCACCTATCCGCGTACCGATCCGGCAATTATTGTGGCAATCACCGACGACGCCGAGCGACTACTGCTAATTCACGGCGCCACCTGGCAGCCAGGACGCTACTCGGTGGTGGCCGGGTTTGTGGAGGCCGGAGAGTCTTTAGAGGCGGCGGTGGTGCGTGAAGCTTTAGAAGAAACCGGCATTAAGATCAGCCAGGCTAGCTACTGCTCTAGCCAGCCGTGGCCATTTCCGCGTTCACTAATGTTTGCTTTCACCGCCCGCGCTGACGGCCAACAAGAACCCAAGGCCGATATGCAAGAGGTAGGCCACGCTTTTTGGGTTAGCCGTGAGGAATTTACCCAGCTGGTGCTTGCGGGCAAGGTGATTGTGCCCGGGCGGGCCTCCAGCGGTCACGCCTTGGTGCGTGCCTGGTACGGGCGTGAGCTACCCCAGCCGCGCTAAGCCCCAGCCGGGCATTGGCCCCGCCGGTGCATTAGCCGCGCTGAGCCCTAGATGCGCCCGTAGAGCGAGCGGCTTGGGCCTGCCGGGCACGCCCAAGTGCGCCGGGCGCCCAAGCGTACCGGTCACGCTAAGGCGCGGCCGGGGGAGCCATATAAAGTAGCTATATGACCTCAACGCCTCCCACTAGCGAGCAGCTACTGCAAGCCCTTGATGACGATCAACGCCAGGTAGCTGAGCAGCTTTCGGGGCCACTATGCGTGTTGGCGGGCGCCGGCACGGGTAAAACCCGCGCCATTACTTACCGCATCGCTAACGGGGTGGCCCAGGGGGTGTACCAGCCCAGCCAGGTGTTGGCGCTGACCTTCACTGCCCGCGCGGCGGGGGAGATGCGCTCGCGGCTGGCTAATTTGGGGGTGCCTGGGGTGCAGGCGCGTACTTTTCACGCCGCCGCGCTGCGGCAGCTGACCTATTTTTGGCCTAACGCCATTGGTGGAGTGTGCCCGCCGATCCAGGAGCATAAGGCCCCGCTGGTGGGCGTGGCAGCGCGGACGCTGGGCTTGCAGGTTAATAAAGACTCGGTGCGTGACTTGGCAGCTGAGGTGGAGTGGGCCAAGGTCACTATGACTTCCCCTGAGCACTATCTGGAAAAGGCCGCTGAGCTGGGCCGTGAACAGGTAGCTGGCTTGGAGCCAGAAACTGTGGCTAACTTACTGCAAGCCTATGAAGAGGTTAAAGCTGACCGGCGCACTATCGACTTTGAAGATGTGTTGCTGCTGATGGTGGGGATTTTGCGGGACCGTGAGGATATTGCCATGCGTATCCGCCAGCAGTACCGCCATTTTGTGGTTGATGAGTATCAGGACGTGTCCCCGTTGCAGCAGCGCCTGCTGGATTTGTGGCTGGGGCCGCGCCGTCGTCAATTATGCGTGGTGGGCGACGTTTCCCAGACCATTTACTCTTTCACCGGCGCCACCCCCTACTTTTTGACCCATTTCAACCAGCGCTATGAGGGCGCTAAAACTGTGCGCTTGGTGCGCGACTACCGCTCTACGCCGCAGGTGGTGAGCTTAGCTAACACGGTTTTGGCCGGCCGCAAGGGTGGACGCCTAGGCCAGTTGCCGCCCGGGGCGGTGGAGTTGGTGGCGCAGCAGCCCGCTGGTCCGCCGGTTACCTATATGGCTTATGACGACGACGTCGCCGAGGCTAACGCTGTGGCTGGCGCTATCCGCCGCCTGATTGACTCTGGCGTCAGTATCAGCCAGATCGCGATTTTGTACCGCACTAACTCTCAGTCGGAAGCTTTTGAGCAAGCTTTGGCTGACGCCCAAATTGGCTACCTGGTGCGCGGTGGGGAGAAATTCTTTGCCCGTGAAGAAGTCAAACGCGCCATGATTGTGCTGCGGGCGGCGCTGCGTGAGGCTAATGGTGACCGTTTGGATATGCCTGAGGCGGTGCGTGAAGTGCTGGGCCGTGAAGGCTGGACGCGTGAGCCTATCGCCTCACGTGGGGCGGTGCGTGAACGCTGGGAGTCGCTAAACGCCCTGGTGAAGTTGGCTGATGAGATTTATAAGGCGCGCGGGGCGAGCCTGGCTGATTTTGTATCTGAGCTGGCTGAGCGTGCGGCCACGCAAAATGCCCCCACGGTGGCCGGGGTGACGCTTTCATCGCTGCACGCGGCTAAAGGTTTGGAGTGGGATGCGGTGTTTTTGGTGGGGGTCAGCGAGGGGCTAATGCCGATTTCGCTGTCAACCACTGAGGCGGAGATTGAGGAAGAAAAGCGTCTGCTGTATGTGGGCGTTACTCGTGCCCGCAAGCATCTACATATTTCTTATGCCCGCTCACGTTCGGCGGGCGGTAAGGGGAGCCGTAAATATTCGCGTTTCCTGGAGGGTATTTGGCCCCAGGAGGCGAAAGCTGAGCGTAGCGTCTCTAAGCGGCAGGCTAATAAGCGCACTAGTGAGCTGTTTGCTGCCGAGCAGGATGCGGAAACTGTGGCCTTGTTTGAGGCTTTGAAGGTTTGGCGTAAGCAGTTGGCTGACGAGTACAGCCGCCCCGCCTACACGGTGTTTGCGGATGAAACTTTGCGCTCAATTGCGGTGGTTAAACCCAAAACGTTAAAGCAGCTGCTGCTTATTCGTGGGGTGGGTAAGCGCCGCCTGGAAACCTATGGGGCCCAGGTTTTGGCGCTGGTGCGTGAGCACTCTAGTAGCTAGTTTGGTTTTTAAGCGGCGACGGCGCCAGGGGTTTCCAGCCCCTTGCTAGCTTCCAGCGTTTGTGTGGCTTCCAGTTTCTTGGGGGTGGCGGCAGGGCGAATGGGTTCTAGCAGTTGCAGGCCGCCACACCCGCACTCGGGGTGGGGGCTAAGCACTTGGCTGAAGCCAACCAGATCGGTCTGGCTAAATTCCAGGTAGCGCCCCAGCCAATGCCCGCTGCCACTAAAGAAACTAGCAACCACCTGCGCCACAATATTTATGCAGTGCGTGGCCACGCTCTGGCTGCTAGCTGCAACTGGCTGGCACAGCAGCTGGGTGGCTAGCGTCGGCCAAGCCGGATCGGCCTCGCTAAGGTAAAGATCTAAACAGGTGGAGCATTGGCTTAAGCCCGGCACGGTAAGCGGGCCGATCAGCCAGCCGTCGTCGCGCGCTAAAACCGGCAAAAAATTGAAGTTTTGCTGCAAAAAATAGCTGTTTAGACGCGGAGGTAACACCTGGGAGCCTAGCGGCACTAGCAACTGGCAGCGCCGATCAGGTGGGCTGGGGCTAAAACCGTGCTGTATTAATGCCTGCTCAAGCTGGCTGGCCAAGGGGCCCTGGCTGTGAGCGTAGTCGAAAATATGGAAGGTAGGCTCAGCGGCAAAGCTGCGGGCAGGGGAAGCTGAGCTGCGGGCAGAGGGAGCTGAGCTGCGGGCAGGGGGAGCTGACCGGGCGGTGCGCAGCGCCCAACGCAGCTCATGGCTTAGCTTCCAGCAGCGCCCCAGCGGCAGCTGTAAAGAGCGCCCCAACTGCTTAACTTCAGCCTCCAAATCCGGCGGTTCATCCTGCTCTAAGGCAATGCCTCGGCTCTGGTAGAGCTGCAAAAGCGCCTGCAAAAACTTGTGTTCCTTATAGCAGCTAACCTCTATGCGCTGGCCCTGGGGCAACTGGCTGTAGCCGTCACCGCGCCACAGCAGCCGCGTGTAAGTATTGCTAGACATCATAGCCTCCTATCTACTTATGACTAAGTTTGATATATGGCTATGATGTTTAACAATATTTAATACTATCCTGTGGATAACTTGCTTCTGCGTTGGCTTACTTCTGCTTCTGTAGGATCGCCTTGCAAGTGGTGGCCGGAGCTTGACCGGCGGCCACGCGCTGCATAGCTGCGCGCGCCTCGCTCAAGGTGGAAACCGGAATCACCGTCATCCCCTTAGGTTCATTGCCCACCACATCAGCGCAGTTAGCAGCGGGAGCCAAGAACACCTTGTAGCCTTCATCCCTGGCGCCCAGCATCTTTTGCTTAATGCCACCAATGGCACCCACATTGCCACTTAAATCAATAGTGCCCGTGCCGGCCACGGGAGTAGTGCCCGCATAGTTCTTGCCCTCCAGGCGCTGAGCAATATCCAAAGCAAAAATCATGCCAGCGCTAGGGCCACCAATACGTTCAACCGCATAAGTAACCTCATGGCCGGCAGGCGGGTTGACATTCAAAGTAATGCCCAGCATGGCACCCTTACGGCTAGAATCCTCAGGCTTAGCGCCAACCACGCTTACTTCCTGGGTGGCTGAGCCTCGCTCAATAGTGAGCTTAATGGGCTTGCCTGGAGTTAGCTTCTCAAGCACTTCACGCAGCTGCTTATAGTTAGTGATCTGCACGCTCTTAGAATCAGCGTCCACAATAGAAACTAGCTTGTCGCCCTTCTTGAAAGCCTGTTTAGCGCTGTCGGTCACTGCCTGCTCAACAGTCAAAGTAAATTTAGCGTCCGGTTTGGTCAGCTGCCAGGCGGCCACCACTGCGCTATCTTGCGAACCGGTCATCTGAGCCGCATTCATCTGGGATACAGTTTTTTCGCTAATGTTCTTAGGGCACACGTTATCGCGGTTGACGACGGCGTCAGAGCTGGTCAGTTTCGACTTAATTAGCTGCCAGTAGCTAATTCCCTTATCATCGCAGCCCTTCACGCTCACGGTAGTCATAGCTAGGGGAGTGGTTGGGATATTGGTGTTTTTGACCGAAATTACATCTTTACCCTCAAGCTTGCCGTTAACATTCACGGCGGGCCCAGGAGACTCAACAACGTAGTCAGTGGTCGGCAAAAAGCCAAGCAACCCAACTAAAATCAGCACGCTCAGCACCGAGCAAAGCGCAATCAGGCGACGCTTGCGCTCGCGGCGCAGCTGGTTGTCAATACCTGTCTGTACCTCTTTTTCAAGCTCTACCTGCACCTTGGGATCTACGGCAGTTTGCGAGCTAGAAGTGGGCGGGGTGGGGAAGGTTGGGTTGGAATCGTGACTCACTTACTTAGTGTCTCATTGCAACTATGTGCTTGTGAGTTATCGCCACCACATGAACAGATTCGCTTACAGCCACAATTATCAACAAAGTTGAGTCCGACTAACGCAACTTTGTTTTTGGGGCGCTATTGTAGAGCATGTAACGAACTACGTACGAAAGGCCCACCATGGACGACAAAGAGTTTGAACAGCTCGTGGCCATGTTTACCCCCATGCTGGGGGAGGCGGGCGCGCGTGAACTAGCCCAGTCGATGAAAGACAGTGGCGTCACCGGCATCGACTTCTCCCAGCTTGGCCAGCAGTTCTCGCCCGAACAGATGGCTGCAGCCCAAGCCCAAATGGCTGGTTTTATGCAGATGATGTTCTCAGGCACCTCCGACGGCGAGGTTAACTGGGAATCTGGCAAGAATGTAGCCAAGCGCCAGCTGGAAAGTGAAGCAGTTATTACCGCCGCCCAGGCTGAACAGGTGCGCCAAGCCCTAACTGTGGCTGATCTATGGCTAGACAGTGTCACCGATTTCGCTCCCGCCGCAGGTAAACGCGAAGCCTGGAGCCGTGACAAGTGGATTGAGGCCACCTGGCCGGGCTGGCAACGAGTATGCGAGCCGGTAGCCAAGGCCATCACCAATGCGCTAAGCGCCGCCATGCGCGCCCAGATCGCTGACCTGCCTGAAGAAATGTCGGGCATGAGCGAGCAGATTGACGCCATCAGCTCCCTGGTAGGCAACATGTCTAAAGCTGCCTGCGCCATGCAGGTGGGTTATGCCGTGGGCCAGGTAGCTAAGGGTGCTATCTCCGCTGCCGACATGGGCTTGCCGCTGCTAGCTAGTGCCGACGCCGCCATCTTGCCTGCCGGCGTGGCTGAGTTCGCCAAGGATTTGGATGTGCCTGAAGATGAGGTGCGCATGTATCTGGCGGTGCGTGAAGCCGCCACTGAGCGCCTCTATGCGCGCGTGCCCTGGCTGCGTGGAGCCGTGCTGGGGGCGGTAGAAACCTACAGTCGCGAAATCTCCGTTGACACGGCAGGTATTGAGGAGGCCGTCAGCGGCATCGACCCCACCGACCCCCAGGCTGTGCAGGGCGCACTAAACGCCTCAGACATGTTCACCACCGCCTCCCCAGCGCAGGTGGCGGCCCTAGAAAAGCTGCAAACTTTGCTGGCAGTCATTGAGGGGTGGGTAGAGACCGTCACCTTCCAGGCCTGTGTAGCCCAGCTGCCGCACACGGTGGCCTTGCAGGAAATGATGCGCCGTCGTCGCATTAGTGGCGGCTCCCAGAAGGTGCTGCACGAGCTGATGGGGCTGGAAATCAGCCCGCGCCGCGCCCGCGAAGCATCCCAGCTGTGGCAGCGTATCGGCGCTGAGGTGGGGGTAAGCGAGCGTGACGCGCTGTGGGCCCACCCAGACCTGACCCCGCGCGCTGACGAGCTAGACAAGCCCGAGCAGTTCCTGGCTATGCGCGCAGCTCAGGCCCAGATGGAAGCGGATATCGACGCCGATCTGGCCAGTTTGCTTGACGGCACCCTGGGTTATCAGGGCGACGCCGCCAACTCTGATAAGGACGAAGAGTCCGGCTCCCAGGGCTGAAAACTAAACCAAAGTAGCTTTCAGGGCGGCAACCAGTCCCGGTACTAGGTCGCTGCCCTGAACTACCTGGGTGGCCTCATCGTGCGAACGCATACGCAAAGCGCACCAAGACTCGCCCTCGCGCAGCACGCCCACCACCATGCGCACGTCCTCACGCTCAGGGTGGTTGGCCAGGAAAGCCAGGCGTTCGTCGTCGTCGCTAATGGCACCAGCAGCCTGCTCAGCCTGCGGGGGCAAAACCGAGCGTTCAACACTTAGCGCCGCCCCATCAACCTCAGCCGGCCAAGCCAACTGGGCCAGCAGATCCTCCAAATCAACGGCCTCAGGTAAGCCATCTTGCTCAATGCTCATCAATAACTGGGGGTCTTGCTGGGCATCTTGCACCACCTGGGCGGGCAGCAGCTGAGCTAGGGAAGGATCGTTAGCCAATGCGTCGGCGGTACGTACCAGCGCAAATACACTGGTAGGCCCATCCCAGCCGCGCGTGCTGACATGCTCTTCGAGCTCCACAACTGCGCGGGCAAGGGCAAAATGAGCTGCTGAAGGACTTTCGTTGCTAGTCATAGGTAAATTCTTACATTCTTTAAGCCCCACGCACGCCTAAAGCGAGGCCGCTAACAACTTAAGCGGCTCATATGTAACCATTAGTCTTAGTGAACCCAAACACGAAGGAGACACAAGGTGAGTGAATCTGGCCGGGAGGGTCAAAGCCGGCCCAAAAAGGGCAAGCCATCCTCAACCCCTACACGCAAACGCACGGGTGCTTTGCCTATAACTATCTCGATCCTGTTTATTGCAGCTATTGCGGTTACCGGGTTTTCCCAAGTGTGGACCGACATTTTGTGGTTCAACCAGCTTGGCTTTGCGCGCGTGCTGTGGACCCAGTGGATCGCCTCTGCGCTGATGGCCCTGACCATGGGGCTACTAACAGCCCTGGCAGTGTGGCTGTCTATGCGTTTTGCCTATCGCGCCCGGCCCCTGCACGTGCCCGACCCCGACGACCGTGGCATGGAGGTCTACCAGAAGGCCATTGAACCCATGCGCCGCGCCCTAACCTGGCTGGTACCCCTGGGTGTGGGCCTGTTTGTGGGCTTTACCCAAGCCATGCCGCATTGGCGTGAAATCCTGCTGGCTTTTAACTCCTCAGCTTTTGGGGTTAAAGACCCGCAGTGGGGCCTGGATGTATCCTTCTATATCTTTATTTTGCCGCTGCTGCGTACGCTGATTAGATTGCTGGTTTCAATTACGATTACCGCCGCTATTTTCAGTCTGGGCACACACTACCTTTACGGCGGAATTACTTTAGCTCCACGTTTTAAGATCACCCGTGCAGCGCGCGTGCAGCTAACTATTTTTGCGGCTATTTACTGCCTAACCCAGGCCGTTAATTTCTGGCTGCAACGCTACAGTTTGCTTTTTGATGCAAGTGGCCGTTTCGACGGCGCCACCTACACTGATGTGCACGCCAATATTCCAGCTAAAACCATTTTGGCAGCTATTAGCGTGGTAATTGCAGTGCTGTTTATTGCCTCAATTTGGATGAAATCCTGGAAACTGCCGATCACTGGTGTGGTGGTTATGGTGGTTTCTTCGCTGGTGATCGGCTCGGTGTATCCGGCGGTAGTGCAAAAGTTTGTGGTTGACCCCAACGCCCAACGTAGCGAGGCGCCATATATTCAACGCAATATTGACGCCACCTTGGCTGCGTATGGCCTAGATAAGACCGAAATTACTGCCTATAACGCCAAGACTGACGCCAGCGCCGGCCAGCTTAAGGCCGACGCCGAATCTACCGCTTCGATCCGTTTGCTTGATCCCAGCCTGGTTACCCCCACTTTCCGCCAGCTGCAGCAAAACCGCCAGTACTACAACTTCTCTTCACAGCTAAACGTTGACCGCTACCAGGTCTCGGGCACCAGCCGCGACACGGTTATTGCGGTGCGTGAACTGAACCTGGCCGGTCTTAGCGGGGACCAGCACACCTGGGTTAATGACCACACCGTCTACACCCACGGCTACGGCGTCGTCACTGCCTACGGCAATACCGTAGCCAGCGGCGGTTACCCCTCCTTCTGGGAGGGAGGCATTCCCTCCACCGGTGACCTGGGGGTTTACGAGCCGCGCATTTACTTTGGACAGCAGTCTCCCGACTACTCCATTGTGGGCGGCACCGGCAATGCCAAGCGTGAACTGGACTATCCTGACGACTCCACTAAAGCCGGCCAGGTAAACACCACCTTCACCGGTAATGGCGGCCCGAATGTGGGTAACCCCTTCAACAAGTTCATGTACGCCGTCAAATTCCGGGAAATGAACATCTTGTTCTCTAAGGAAGTTGGTGCTAAATCCCAGATTCTTTACGTGCGTGACCCGGCCACACGCGTGCAGAAGGTAGCCCCCTGGCTCACCCTGGACGCTCACCCCTACCCGGCGGTAGTTGACACCGACGGCGACCCCAAGACTCCCAAGCGCGTAGTGTGGATTTTGGATGGTTACACCACCTCCAACAACTACCCCTACGCCGCCCACGAGTCCCTCAAGGACGCCACCGCTGACGCCCGCTCTGGCTCCTCCTCGCTGGTGGGTGCCGACACCGACAAGGCCAACTATGTGCGTAACTCGGTTAAGGCCGTGGTAGACGCCTATGACGGTTCAGTGACCCTGTACGAATGGGATCAAAAAGACCCCATTGTTAAGGCTTGGAGCAAAGTGTTCCCCGGTTCGGTTACGTCCATGAGCAAGATGAGCGCGGACCTGATGGCCCACATGCGTTACCCCGAAGACCTGTTCAAGCTGCAGCGCACGGTTATGGCCCGCTACCACGTGCGTAGCGCCGATGAGTTCTACTCCGGTGGTGACTTCTGGAAGGTTCCTGACGACCCCACTCGCCGCGACGCCGGGGCGCAGGCACCCTACTACCTGACCTTGAAGATGCCCGGACAGGAAAAGGCTTCCTTCTCCCTCTCCAGCGTCTACATCATTGGCGGTACCACTGACCGTAACGTGCTGACCGGATTTATTGCGGTGGATTCAGAAACCTCCAGCGGTAAAGCCGGGGTGCGTAACCCCAACTACGGCAAGATCAGGTTGTTGGAACTGCCGCGTTCATCGAATGTGTCGGGCCCTGGCCAGGTGCAAAACAAGTTCTCCTCTGACGCTAACGTGTCGCAAACCTTGAACTTGCTGGCCCAGCAGTCCTCGCAGGTGTTGCGCGGTAACTTGCTGACGCTGCCGGTGGGCGGCGGCCTGCTGTACGTGCAGCCGGTTTATGTGCAATCCTCCTCGGGTACGCAATATCCGCTGCTGCGTAAAGTGCTGGTGCTCTTTGGTGAAAAGGTTGGCTTCGCTGACACCCTTAACGGTGCCCTGGACCAGGTGTTCGGGGGAGACTCCGGCGCTAAGACCGGTGAGCAGATCGTAAACGGTGATAACGGCGCCGCCAATAACACCAATAAGCAGCCCGCTGCCTCGCCTGGGGCCTCTGCGGCTCCGAGCGCCTCTGCCAGCCCGACGGCGTCGACGGCCACCACCCCGGCTACCGGCACCACCCCAGCTGGCGGCAATAACCCGGCCCTGAGCCAGGCCCTGGCGGACGCTAAGAAGGCCATGCAGGACTCCAATGACGCCATGAAGCGTGGCGACTGGAGTGCTTACGGCGAAGCTCAAAAGCGCCTGCAAGACGCCATCGAGCGCGCTACTAAGGCCCAAGGCAACTAACCACATGGCGGGGCTGGCCTTAATCCAGCCCCGCCGTCTGAGAGCGGCTACACGCGGCTAAGCCAGCGGCGTGTAGCCCTAAACCGGTGGCAGTGCCCTAGCAACTGGTCAGCCCTACCGGGCCAAGCCAGATAGCTAGGGCACAGTTGTATCGAAAACTAACCCCCATGACGGTGCCTGCGTACACTTACATACGTGAGTAAAGAGAGCCTGATGCACGATCCGCTGGTTTGGATCGACTGTGAAATGACTGGGCTGAGCCTAGTTGACGACGCCCTAATTGAGGTGGCCGTAATCGTCACCGACTACCAGCTACAGCCCCTAGATAAGGGCATTGACCTGCTGATTAAGCCCAGTGAGCAAGCCCTAGAGCAGATGAATGACTTTGTGCGTAACATGCACACCCACTCGGGCCTACTGGAGCAGCTAGCTGGGCCGGAAGCTATGGACATGGAGACCGCCACCGCCGAGGTTTTGGCCTACATTAAGCGTCTAGTGCCCCAAGAGCGCACCGCCCTACTGGCCGGAAACAGCGTTGGTAACGACAAAAACTTCCTGGCCCGTGACATGCCTGAGGTTATTGAGCACCTGCACTACCGCATCATTGACGTATCCACCATCAAGGAGCTGGCTAAGCACTGGTACCCCCAGGCCTACAGCCACGCCCCCGAAAAGACTGGCAACCACCGCGCTCTGGGTGACATTGCTGATTCCATAGATGAGCTGCGCTACTACCGTCAGGCCCTATTTGAGGGTGAGGGGGAGCGCAACTATGGCGCCATTGCGGCCCAAATCAGTGCTGACTCCACCCTGGCGCGCATTGCTGAACGCTTCTGAGCTGTTTTTGGAGTGCCTGTGCAGCGCGCCCGGGGCGCTTTGGAAGCGTCCCTGGAGTGCGCCCTCGGCTTGCTTCTGGACCACTTGCGCACCGTTTCTGAACCGCATGAACCACCTCTAGAGCAAAGCGTGACCTAATGCACAGCCGCGTAAGTGGCGTGCAGGTGGGTAAAGCAGCTAAAGTTCATTGCTGTTGCAGGTAATGCACATGGTGGCTGTAGCTCAGTTGGCAGAGCGCTTGGTTGTGGTCCAGGAGGTCGCGGGTTCGAGCCCCGTCAGCCACCCGCTTAAGACCCCGGTTAATTCCGGGGTTTTATTTTATGTGCGGGGGTGAATTGCGCATGTCTTTTAACTGGTTAGTGATTAGTTGCCGTAATTATTTACCGGTTTACACTCGCGTTTACCTTGCGCCGCTTTTGCTTTAAACTTAAAGCAAAGCCTCCGTAGCTCAATGGATAGAGCATCGGCCTTCTAATCCGCAGGTTGCCGGTTCGAGTCCGGCCGGGGGCACCATTTTTTATCTTTTGAATATCCGTAATTTCTGCGTATGTGCGTGCAAACATAAAGTAAAGTTGTGGTTATGGTTACGTCTAGCTCCAGCGACGCTACTGTAGTGTCCTCCCTCAGCCGCGGTCAGCTTATAGATGTACTGCAAGATGTACTTAAAAATTTAGATCAGCTTTCCTTCCCGTTTGTCTCCGCACTGGCGCCCTCTGCGGTAGCGCTGCGTGACAGCTTGAAGGTGCAGGTGGGTGACAATTTGCTGCCTCAGCTTGAGGATGGCGACACACCCGCCATTGTGGTGGTGGGTGGCTCCACTGGCGCCGGTAAATCCACGCTGGTCAACTCAATTTTGGGTGCGGAAGTATCGGCTGCGGGTATTTTGCGCCCCACCACCAAAACCCCGGTGCTGGTGTGCAACCCTGAGGATCAAGAGGTGCTGCTTAAGCACCCCCTGTCGCAGATTTCGCGCATGGTTACTTCCGACGTCGTCCCGGCCGGCTTGGCCCTGGTGGACGCCAGTGACCTGGACTCGGTACATGAATCCAACCGAGCCCTGGCCGCGCGCTTACTGGAGGCGGCAGACCTATGGCTGTTTGTAACCACGGCGGCGCGCTATGGCGACGCCACCCCCTGGTACACCCTGGAGCTGGCCAACACCCGCAACACTAAGATCGCGGTGGTGCTTAACCGCATCAGCGGCCCGGTGCTTAACGAGATCCGCACAGACCTGATGGAGCGCCTGGCCCAGATGGGGCTAGACCAGGCCCCCTTCTTCGTAGTTGGCGACGTCGGCCCCCACGAGGGTCTACTGCCTGTGGAACAGGTGGCTGAGCTGCGTAATTGGTTGCAGCTGCTGGCTGGCAAGCACCGCGCTGAGGGGCTGCTGCGCCGCACCGGGCGGGCCGTATGGGCCTCGCTACGTGAGCAGCTAAGCCGCCTGGCCGACGCCGTCGACGAGCAATCCCAAGCCGCCCACAACCTGGACACTAACTGCGCCCAGCTGCTGGGCTCGGTAATCCACGAATTTAACGATGATGTCGAGCGCGGCACTGCCGCCCAGGGGGCTGTATCCACCTCCTGGCTGGCCCTAGCTAGCTCCGGCGCGCCGCTAAGCACCCTAGCCCAAGGGCAAACCCTCAAAAACGGTTTCTTTGGGCTCAAACGTAAACGTCGCCAGCAGGCCCTAGACACGCTCTCACAAGAGTGCCGCCTGGCCCTAAACGACCGCCTAGAAGCCACCATTCTTGAGGGCATTGCTAAGGTTAAATTTGCTTGGGGGCAAGCCACGCTGGAAGGTGCCGGGGTAGAGCCGCGCACCAGCTCCGCCGCAGAAGTTATTTCCAAGTGGTACGAGGGCATCGCTGAACCCACCCAGGTGCCGCGTGGGCTCACCGCACCTGCCTTGAAAGACTTCCTGGTGGTGGCCGTTACCGGCGTGGTGCGAGCCCGGGAAGCTGCCGCGCGACTTGAGGTACAAGACGCATTAGAATTGGCTAGCGCACAGCTGCGGACTCAGGTAGAACAGACACTGACCGCGCTTTCACCTGATGGAAGCGCTGTAGCTGTGGCTCCTACCGCACAGTTGGCGGCGTCTTTACGCCTGCGTGCCAGTGAGCTGAAACCCTTCGGATTGTTTGGAGCGAATTGATGATCGACGCTGCCAGCCTTGATAGGCGGCTTGAGGAAATGCGCTGCGCCCTAGACGCGGCCCCCAACGAGGTAAGCGCCTCCTTGGTAATTCCTGCCCGTCAAGGAATGGATAATGTGGCTAAACGTCTAGCTTTGGGCGTAGACCACACCGTGGCAGCGTTTTTCGGGGGCACCGGTTCAGGTAAATCCTCCCTGTTCAACGCCCTAACCAAGCTTGATTTTGCCGACGTGGGTGCCCGCCGCCCCACCACCTCACGTGCCGCCGCCTGCACTTGGGGCGACGACGCCACCGCCCTGCTGGACTTTTTGGGGGTAGACCCGCACCGCCGTATTAGGCGCGAGTCCATTCTCGACGGCGACGACGAAAACTACCTTGATGGCCTGGTGCTGCTGGATGTGCCCGACTATGACTCGGTAACCACCGCCCACGCCCTGCAGGTAGACCGCCTAGTGCCCCTAGCTGACCTGCTGGTTTGGGTTGTGGACCCGCAAAAATATGCCGACGCCGCCCTGCACGAGGGCTACCTGCGCGGCCTGGGTGCCCGCCAGGAAGACATGGTGGTGCTGATCAACCAGATCGACACCCTACCTGCGGGCGGTACCCAAGCCCTGATTGACGATGTGCGCGCGCTGCTGCTGGCAGACGGGCTGGATAAGGTGCGTGTGATTGCCGTATCCGCTAAGCGCGGCGACAACCTAGACCAGGTGCGTGAGCTATTCCGCCAGGTTTCTGGGCGTGAATCTAACGCTGCCCGCACTGCATCAGCTGAGTTGGACTCTATTGCCACGCGATTGTCGGTGAGTGTGGCTGAGCGTGACGCCACTTTGGATGAGTCGGCCACCGCCGACTTCCAGGAGCAAATGTCGCGTAGCGCTGGCGTTGGCGTAGTGGCTGACTCTATTGCTTCTGGCCTGCGTAAAATCTTCCCGCCTTCTTTGGCGCGCCCCGAAGCCCCCTCACGAGTGAGCGTGGCCGCCCAGGCCTCCACCTGGCTGCACCGCAACACCGACTACCTACCCCAGGCTTGGGTTAACTCGGTGCAAGACGCGGTCTCTGACCCTGAAGGCCTGGTCACCGGGGTGACTGACCTGGTGGCGCTAGTGCCTTTGCCGCGCCCCCGCAAAGTACTGCTAGAGCTGGGCTGGTGGCTAGGTTGGATCGCGGTACTGGCCGGATTTGGCTGGATGTTCTTTAAGAATGGGGGAGTGCCCAGCTACGCGCTGGTGGCCGTGGGTGTACTCTCGGCTGTGGCCAGCTACTGGCTGCGCCTGCGCCGCGCTAACCGGGAAGCGGCTGCTTATCGCGAAGCCGCCAGGGGGCGCGTTGACCAGCTGGTTAACCGCGACATGGTTAAACCCATGCAGGCGGTATTTGCCCGCCACAACCGCCTACGCGCAGCTTTGGCAGTGGAGAAGACCCAAGCGTAGTGGGGTAAACCTAAACGCAGCGCAGTAAACCTGAGCCAGTTTTAGCCCTGCGCCAGTTTTAACTTCGGCGGCGGCCAGCATTGTGCTTGGCCGCCGCCGCTTTTGTTGCGCTAGTTATAGGGGCGCCGCTGCGCGGCTGACAGACTGGCGTTTTTGTGCACAGGCGGGGAACTTTTTGGCCCCACGCGGCTTATACACAGGCTCCAAGCGGGAGGCTTGCCTTTTGGCCGATCCTGGTTGCGTCACTAAACGATGCGCGCAAAGGAGAGGTAAATGAACCGCGCCATTGAAATCACCGTCCAGGGCACCGTGGCTACCGCCCCAGTGCTAACCAGGCAGGAAGGCAAAAAGCCCTACTGCCGGTTCCGTGTAGCCGCCTCATATGGGCAAATGGTGTCTGGCAGCTGGGTCAACTACGACACCTTATGGTTTACCGCCAAGGCTTGGGGAGACCTAGCTGAGCACTTAGCCCAGTCATTTAAGCGAGGCGACCCAGTGATCTTGTGCGGCAGGCTGGGGGAGGACCACTGGATGCGCTCTGGTCAGCGAGTTAGCTCAATGGTTTTACACCTGCACTGCGCCGGCCATGATCTAACTCGCGGCGAAGCCCACTACACCAAGGTGGTAATCATCCATGACAAGGCTGATGCGCCAGGTGAGGCGCAGCGAGCTGCGCAGCACGCTGGGGGAGCCCAGGCCATGGGCGACCCGCAGGCTATGAGTGGTCCTGAGACCATGAGCGCGCCAGAGCCTGCTAGCGCGCCGGAAGCTATGAGCGCCCCTGAGAGCATGAGCGGCCCTGACGGGCCTGAAACCGCCTGCGCCCCAGAAATCACGGGTGTACCGGGTACCAATAGCTCCCCGGATATGGGCGCGGCCTTGGCCGCTGCTATTGCCTCCCAAAACGGTGGCCCTGAGCTAGTGACCCCCAGCCTGGAGGCACAAGATCAGTGGAGCACCGACTACACCCTGGTCTAAAGGCCTGCGCTGAAACTGGCCAAGTTCTGCGCTAAAGGTTAGAAACACAGCTTTGACCAGTCCAAATGTGGCTTGGTCATAATATGGCTAGGCCAGATCTAGGCCAAGATCAGCCGGGTGGGAGACCTTAAAAACCTCAAGCAGAGAGCGGGTGATTATTTCCGCCAGCTTAGCTGCATCAGTGGTTTTAAAAGTCAGGGCAGTAGGCTGGGCATCCCAGCCCAGCAAAGCCAGCTGCATAACGTGAGCTGGGCCCAGTAGCAGCTGCTCTAGGCCATCTACGCGCGGAGCTAAAGCCGTATAGCTAAGTGCGCCCTGAGTTTGGTTAACCAAAACCGCAATCCCTGGCTTATCGCTAGAAATCTTAGCTTTACGCCGCAGCAGCTTATTAGCTAGGCCAGGCGCGGTTAGCTGCGTGCCTGGCTCAAGCAAGGGCTGGCCCACGTAAAACACTAGGCGAGCGCCGGCGTCGACGTCGTTACTTAAAAAACTAACCAAAGAGGGGGTAAACCGGGCCCAAGAACCCAAATCAATACAGTCAACTGCCTTCTCGCTCATGAGCTAATCCTAATTTAGTTCTGAGTGTGACTAGTCTGGGGTGTGTCACTAATAGGTAACGCGCCCTTATGCGCGTACGGTGAGGGAGTCTGCATACTTAGGAGGGCTCCCCTATGATCCGTTTCGACCAAGTCTCCAAGGTCTACAAACGTGGCGCCAGGCCGGCGCTAAACGAGGTTGATATTGAGATCGAACGGGGGGAATTTGTATTCCTAGTGGGCGCCTCGGGTTCAGGTAAATCCACTTTCCTGCGCCTGGTGCTGCGTGAAGAGCGTCCCACCTCCGGCTCAATCCACGTACTTGGCCGCGACCTATCCCAGGTTTCCACCTGGAAGGTACCCCAGCTGCGCCGCGAAATCGGCACTGTGTTCCAGGACTTTAGACTCCTGGAAAACAAGACCGTACTCGAAAACGTGGCTATCGCCCCGCAGGTGATCGGCAAACCGCGCTACTACATTCGCTCAGCCGTACCCGAAGCCCTAGAACTAGTGGGCCTAAAAGGTAAAGAAAAGCGTCTACCGCACGAGCTTTCCGGTGGTGAACAGCAGCGTGTGGCAATCGCCCGCGCCATGGTTAACCGCCCCAAGCTACTGCTAGCCGATGAGCCCACCGGTAACCTTGACCCCTCCACCTCGGTAGGAATCATGCGTCTACTAGACCGGATTAACCGCCAAGGAACCACCGTGGTTATGGCCACCCACGACGACGAAATCGTAGACCAGATGCGCAAGCGCGTAATCGAACTTGAAGAGGGACACGTGGTGCGTGACCAGGCACGCGGTGTCTACGGCTCCAACCGCTGAGGTAGTTTTAATGCGTATCAGGTTTATTTTCTCCCAGGTTTTCCAGGGTCTAAGCCGCAACATGGCTATGACCGTGTCTGTCATCTTGGTTTCTTTCGTGTCGTTGCTGTTTGTGGGTTCATCCTCACTGTTACAGATGCAGATCAGCGCCATGAAAGGGGCCTGGTATGACAAGGTTGAGGTGTCCATCTTTATGTGCCCCTCATCCTCCTCGCAGGCGCGCTGCCCCAACGGTGAAGCCACCCAGGCACAGATCGCCTCAGTAGATTCCTTCCTGCGTTCAGACTCACTCAAGCCCTACGTAAAGAGTTTCCAGATGGAAACCAAAGCGCAGGCCTTTAAAAACTTCAAAGCCGCCTACGGTAACTCGCCCATTGGCCGCAATGCCACCGAAGATATGATGCCGGTTTCCTTCCGTGTCAAACTGGTTGACGCCAAGCAGTACCAGGTGGTGGCTGAGCAGTTCCAAGGCCGGGCTGGGGTTGAACGAGTGGTAGACCAGCGGGCCACCCTAGAACCACTGTTTAAGGTGATGGATAGGGCCTCATGGTTTGCTGCCGGCCTAGCCATTGTGATGGCGGTGGCAGCGTTCTTGCTGATCATCACCACCATTAAACTTTCGGCCATGTCACGCAGCAAAGAAACTTCCATCATGCGCCTGGTGGGTGCCTCCAACACCTTCATCCAGCTGCCATTCATGCTTGAAGGTATGCTCGCGGCCCTGACCGGCGCCATCTTGGCGGTAGGCGTGCTACTGCTGGGCGTGCACTACCTGATTAACGACTGGCTGGCTAAGTCCCTGTCGATCACCATGGCCTTCATTGGCACCCGCGAGGTGCTTACTGTAGCGCCGTTCTTGATGCTTGGGGCGATTGTGCTAGCTGGAATTTCTTCCATGGTTTCACTCTCGCGTTACACCAAGGTCTAAATCATGAAAAAGCTTTCGCTTTCTAAAGCAGGCTCATTGGTGATGGCGGCCGCCGCCACCTTGAGCCTGAGCCTGGGGCTAGCGGGTCACGGCCTGCCTGTGGCTCACGCCGACGAGCGTGACGACGCCCAATCTCAGCTAAACAGCGCCAACCAGAAAGAAGCGCAGCTGCGCTCCTCGCTGGAGGGCGTGGACGCCAAGCTAGGCCAGGCCTACCTGGATGCTCAAAACGCCAACACTCAGCTGGCTGCGGCTAAAACTGAGCTGGCTAAAGCCCAGCAGATCCAAGCCCAAGCCCTGCAAACCCAGCAGCAGGTAAACACCCAGCTGGCTAGCGCCCAGGCCCAGCAGGAGCAGCTAAATAGGCAGGCCACTAACTCCTCCAAGGAAGCCAATGCTTCCAAGGCGGCAGTGGCCTCACTGGTGGTCTCCACCTATCAGGGCGACAACTCGCTAACCACGCTTTCTTACGTGCTGCAGTCTGACTCGGTTTCGCAGATGACTGAGCGCTCTAACGTCACCCAGGTGGCCTCCAGCGTGCAGGAGTCGATTTTGGCTGATGCCGAAGCCCAGCGCGCTAAGGACGCCAACCGCAAAGCCCGCCAGGACGCCGTCGCCAAGCGCATCAGCAACCTGAAGGTGCAGGCAGACAAGGCCGCCCAGGAAGCCACCGACGCCGCCAATCAGGCTGCCGCCAAGCGCAACGAGGTTTCCGCTAGGGCCTCAGCCGCCTCAGCCGCCGCCTCCAACCTGGAAACCCAGAAAGCCGGCTTGCAGGCCCAGCTAGACCAGGTTTCCAAGGACCAGGCCGCCGCCCAAGCCAAGATCGCTAAGATCGACGCCGCCAACGCCCAGGCTGTAGCTAGCGGCAGCATGACTAATGCTTCCTCCAGCTCGGCCAGGTCTGACTCGCTGGGCAGCGGCTATATTGGCCACCCCATCACCGCGCCCTGGGTGGTTACTAGTCCCTTTGGTTACCGCGTCCACCCGGTTACCGGCACCGCCCAAGGCCACGCCGGTACAGACTTTGCCGCTGATTGTAACCAGCCCCAATACGCGCCGGCGGCCGGGGTAGCCACCTACTGGTATTCGGTTTCCTGCGGTATCGGCTTGGATATCAACCTCGGTTACATTGACGGCCACTCCTACAACATCACCCTGTGCCACATGTCTGGGCGCGCCGTGGGTGATGGGGCCAGCGTCAGCCGTGGCCAGGTGGTTGGTTACACCGGCGCCACCGGTTACGCCACCGGCTGCCACGTGCACTTTGAGGTCACTCGCGACGGCGTCAACATTGACCCCATGAGCCTGCCCGGTTTCTAAGCCCCCGGTTTCTAAACCGCAGCTCGCGGGGCACTGAATTAATTCACCCAACAGCCGGATGTATCGGGTAAACTGATGCGTCCGGCTGTTTTATACACAATGATTGGAGGCGCTTATGGCTAAGCAGGATAAAGCACCGAAGCTGACGGCCGCTCAGAAGGCTAAGGCTGCCTCGGATGCCCACAAGACCATTGCCCGCAACAAGAAAGCCCTACACGACTACGCTGTTGAGGAAAAACTCGAGGCTGGCCTGGCCCTAACCGGCACGGAAGTTAAAGCGCTGCGCATGGGGCGTGCCTCGCTGGTTGACGCCTGGGTGGAGCTTGACCGCAACGGCCAGGCTTGGCTGCAGGGCGCGCACATCCCTGAATACTCGCAGGGCTCATGGAATAACCACTCTCCGCGCCGTAAGCGGCGTTTGCTGATGCACCGTCGCGAGATTGACCGTTGGGCGTTTAAAACCCAGGCCAAGGGCTATACCGTGGTGCCACTGGAGCTGTATTTCATCAACGGGCGCGCCAAAGTTGAGGTAGCTTTGGCACGTGGTAAGCAGGAATGGGATAAGCGTCAGGCTTTGCGCGAGGCCCAGGACAAGCGCGAGGCTGCTCGGGCGGTGGCCGCAGCTCGACGTCGCCAGGGCTGAGGATTGCTGGGACTGGCGCTTTTCGGGAGGCTGTGCTAAAATGCAATTCCTGCCGTAGGCAGATAACTACATAGGGGATGATCGGTTTCGACGACGGTAGTGGATTCAGTAGAAGCGGGTCGAGGATGAGCAGTCATCTCGTTAACGCTCTGTTTCAAACCAATAGGTGCCAATAACAACCGCACCGACTTCGCCCTGGCCGCCTGAGCCAGTCGCCAAGTCCGTCAGCCCGGGTTTGCTTTCGCCCCGGTCACTGGCGTCATTTAGAGAGCCACTGCTTTAATTCCTTGTCGATGGGAATTAAGGGACTTTTAGTCGACTGAGCCTGTTCCAAGCGTCCTGGTTTGCGTGAGACGCTGAGGCTGAGAAACTCTTTAGCAAACTGCACCCGGAGAAGTCCTGTTGCACTGCTGTCGGACCGGGGTTCGATTCCCCGCATCTCCACCTGAGGGGGAAGTGTCGAACTCCCGCTTTCGAGCGTAGGTTCGCACTTCCCCTGTTTTGTGTGGATTACAGAGATTTTTGTGCGATACTGCGCGCAAGAAAGCAGTAGCTTCTAAGCGCCTATCGAGTAGGTTCTGCTACCTTGTCTGACAATAAGGCAGTCAATCTGGTATTCAAGTATATATAGCTTTATCAGGAGAGGCACATAGTGATGAATCCAGCAACTCAAGGTTCAGAGGATCCGCACTGGAACTTGATTTCACTTACTCCCGAGTATCTCGAAACTGAGCATGGTGGCTATATCTCTGCACTTGAGGCTGCACTTGAGAATGATCAAATTCGCAACATTGCACTGTCGGGAAGCTACGGCGTCGGCAAAAGTAGTATCTTGAGGGAACTAGGGAAGCGGCATGATAACCGCGTTGTTGAACTCTCATTGTCAACACTTGCCCCAGTCGAGGTATCACAGCTTGATGAGTCAATACCTATCCAAGCTACAACTCCGACCAATCGGATACAGCAGGAGATTGTCAAACAACTGCTTTACCGAGAAGAGCCCAGAAAGACTCCAGCGTCTCGGTTCCGCCGGATTGAGCGTTTTCAGCGGGGGCGAGAAATTGCAACCGCCGCCCTGTTGGGTCTCACTCTTGCTATCATATTCCTGTTGACTGGGTGGACTGCGCAGATAGCGGCGACCTTCGCGGTGATGAACGATTTTGGAGTCTGGGTACATCTGATCATATGGGGTATTGCAGCGGTTGTTGCGTTCATTGTTCGCTGGCTGTTATATGGGAAGCTACGCGTCAAGCAATTCTCTGCGGGAGCGGCGACTGTCACCCTGGATGACAACTCCGTCTCCTACTTTGACCAGTACCTCGACGAGATCGTATATTTTTTCGAGGTGTCGAAGCGCGACATTGTGATTTTCGAGGATATCGATCGTTTCAATGACTCGCACATTTTTGAAACTCTCCGTGCACTCAATACTTTGCTCAACACCTCACCTCAGATTGAGAAGCCAATACGCTTCATTTACGCAATTAAAGACAGTATCTTCGACCGAATTGGGCTGGAAGATGAAGGACGTAAACTCGAATCAGGCATAATCGAAGTCAAAGATCCTGCTCAAGCCGAAGTGATGCGGGCAAATCGAACTAAGTTCTTTGATCTTGTGATTCCGGTAGTTCCGTTCATTACACATCGCAGTGCCCGGAATCTCGCGACTCAGTTGTTGAGACAGATTGAGCACAACGTGGTACCGGAACTGCTCGATCTGGCTGTGCGATACGTCCCTGATATGCGACTGCTGAAGAACATCCGCAACGAATTTGTCGTTTTCCGTGATCGCATCTTCGCGGGCGAGGGGAAATATCTTGACTTGAGTGAGACAGATCTATTTGCGATGATGCTCTACAAGAGCACACATCTTACCGACTTTGAGCAGATGCGTCTCGGCAATAGTAATCTAGATGCCCTTTATGAACTCAGTCGAGAGCTGGTGGCAGAAAACATCAAACGGATTGATGGTGAGCGTCGAGCGTTGCAGCAGCGGCTCGCGCGAATTAATGGAGTGGAGACTCGAAGCGTCCAGTTAGGTGAGCGTCTATTGGCGCATGTTAGCAGGGTTGTGATTGCTGCCGGTTACCAGAATCAGAATGGAACGGGTTCATTCGAATTCAACGGAGAATCCATCAGTGATCTCAAGAGCGCGCAGTTCTGGAAAAGCATTATTACAGCTCCAGATGACGCCAAACTCATATGGAAAAACAGTGGTTATTATGGGGGAATTCTGTCATTCACTCGAAGCCATATTGTAGCCGAATTAGGGGATTCTTTAGACGTAGATAGCTGGAACGCCGAAGATCGAACTCTGCTGAACAACCAGATCGACGAGAAGAGCGCAAACATTGAGTTCCTGCGCAGCGCCGATATCGGAGACCTCATAGAGCGTCCCGAATTCCTCGTTACCTATGAAGGAACAAAACAATCATTTGCTTCTGCGACTGAGAAACTTCTGAGTCCTGGGCTCGCGTACCAGTTGGTACGGGCAGGATATCTTGGCCGCAACTTCACGCTATATACGTCCATATTCCATGGTGATCGAGTGAGTCCCGCAGCGATGAACTTCATCATCCATCACGTCGAACGAGATCAGATGGATGAATACTTTCAGCTAGAAACAGAGGACGTTGACGCCATCGTTCGAGAATGTGGCACGAATACGCTGAAAGAGCCAGCCCTGTACAACGTGGCAATTCTTGACTGTCTCCTTGAAAAGGATGCTGAAACAGCCAACATCATGATTCACTCACTTGATGCTCTGGGGGCACGGCAGAAACTGTTCCTACAGGCTTATTTGACCGTTGGCGAAAAGCCTTTCCAATTTATCCAGAGGTTTACGGAGCTATCCCCAAACGTCCTCTTCTACCTCATAAACCAAGCAGAAATAGACGATAGTCTACTGCTACAGTTGGTTGACACCGCACTGATAAATCTCCCAACGACCTTGCAACACATAGATAAAAGCGTCGCCAACTATCTGCAAACGCACTACACAGAGTTTTCAGTCCTTACGAAGGGCGGGACGTCTGCTCAGGAAGAAAGAGTTGGAGAACTCTTCGCCAGGGGAAATATTGTGGTGCCGAACCTGATGCCATTATCAGCAAGTGCTCGTTCATCATTCGTTTCGCATAGTCTGTATGACATCACATTCGACAACCTCACCATCGCAATCGGCGATAAGAAGAATATAGCGCTCGACACCATCCGAGCAGCTAGCAAGACGGTTTATAACTACGTCCTTGAGCATCTCCATACTTATCTTAAAGCAGTCGACGGTTTTTCTGTGACGGTCGATAGCTGTGAGGAATTCATTAGTGTGCTTGAGGAGCTCAGGGAACAAGAGAAGCCTTGTCTGTCGGATGTGATTAAGAATGCTTCACCACAGTGCCAGGTTGCCGATCTTGCTGCTATCCCCAAGAGTATCTGGCCAGAAGTCGCATTGCACTGGCGCTTTCCTGCAACATTCAACAACATATACCGGTACGTAGTTGAGAATGGAATCGATGCGCGGATCGCTACATTGCTGACCAAAACAGGGAAGATCACTGAAGCAGAAGCCGCTGAAGAAGACCAGAAGGTTATGTTAGCGAATACGATTCTTGAGGCGCGAGAACAACTTCCGTCTGTGACACTGCGAGTAACTCTTGTTGCCAGTTTATGTCTGGAGTACTACCTCAATATTAGAAAAATTAATGTTGAGAAAGGTGAACTATTTGCGCTGCTACTCAAGCAGAACATCATCGAGGACAATGTCGAGTCATATCAGTGTCTCGCGGCGACCGACTGGGCAACACGAAAATTATACATTCGCAACTCAACGAAGTTTATAAGTTATATGACGCTAGAATTGGTGCAAGATGATTTGCTAGAGGTTCTGACTGACGAGGAAATTGATGACATAATTAAGCGAAAGATCGTTGAGCAGTATGCAGTGTGCGTTACGGATGCTGATTTACGTGTGCTAAGTGAGCTGGCGCAACTTGCTGTGCGGTATGAATCTACAATTCCACCTGACCTCATAGCAGTGATGGCAGAGAAAGGTGTTCCGTCGCAACATATCGTGCTCCTTCTTGAACCGCACCTCAATGCTCTTGAGTCTGAATCTCTTTTCAGAATTATGAATGAGATGGGCGATGACTATCCGAAACTAACAGCCGTGGGACGAAGTGTTGTGCGTATACCAAATACCCCAGCAGACTGCGCGCTTCTAGAATCATTGAAAGCACGCGGAATCGTCAGCTCATACCGTAAAAACAATTCGGATATCAATGTAAATAGGAAACGTAAGTGAGCATACCCTCACCGCACAAGCGTATGTATCGCGACGATTAGAGACCGCGGAGAACCCCAAGAAACTCCAGTAGATAAGACTGCTGTTCCGTGGTGACTCGTTTGACCTGGTCGTTAGTTCTCTGGCAGAAAGTTGGTGCCTGCGATTGCAACAGAGTCACGGCACGTGGTGAGCATTTACGGTGCCCTTAGGCCATGTTGAAGCTCGCTTGTTCCTGCGCTACTGGGCAAGGCGTGGATGACACTTACGTGACGCTTGTTCGCCATGAGACAAGGAACAATAGGTGATCACGTGCCGGGACGAGTTCGACTTGTACTCCCTTAGCTCCACCAAGTATATAAAGAGCTGAACATACATCTTAGGAATGTGGTTCCGGCTCAGTAACATATGGGGCTAGCCACTGAGGCTGGCCCTATGTTGTTTGGTATTTGCTATGCGAATAGATCAATTGCATATGAAGCTAGATGAATGGCGTAGGAAGCAGAAATTAGTTAACTGTGCGTAATTTTGCGTATGAACCAAGAGACCATGGCATATAATGATGGAGCATTTCGGCTCAATGTATGAGTGCGTTCAAGAAGGGAACTAGCTGTGGGCCTAAGAGATTTTGTCAACAATAACGCCAATGTTGGGTTATAGGACAAAACGTGTTGGTTTTGTGGTGACTTTTCGGCTTTTTGGTGCGGAAAAATCGGTATTGAAGTTGGTGGGAGCCAACTTGAAGGATGGACAAAACGTGTTGGTTTTGTAGCGACTTTTCGGCTTGCTGGTGCGGGAAAATCCACATTGAAGTTGGTTGTTTCATCGTGGGGGTATGAATACCCCCAAATGCCCGGCGTGCGGGCGAGTGATGACCAGGTATGGGCACTCAGCGTCAGGGGCGCAGCGATGGCGCTGCTCCCTGTGCAATATCAGCCAGGTCAGCCGCATTAATTCCACGGCCAAGCATCTTGATGAGTTCTTGGCCTGGCTGCTCAGTCGGCGCCGTCAGGCGGATTTACCTGGCGGGGGACGCTCGTTTCGCAGGCGCTGTGAGCCATTGTGGCAGTTATGGCCGTTTAGCCCGATCGTCGATGAGGTTCATGAGGTCATCTTCGTTGACGGTATCCACCTGGGCCGAGGCGCCGTGGTTCTCATCGCCCAAACACCTGATCATGTGCTGGGTTGGTACGCGGCTAGGAGCGAGAATTCGCGTGCCTGGGAAGCACTCATGAGCCGGATCGCGCCACCGGCCCTGGTTGTCACTGACGGGGGCAGTGGGTTCGCGAAAGCCTGCAAGAGAATCTGGCCGACCACGCGCATCCAACGCTGCACCTTCCACGCGTATTGCCGTATTCGCCAAGCCACCACAACGCGCCCCAAACTGGAAGCCTCACAAAGCTTATACGCTCTTGGGCAACAACTCTTGCACGTGGAGGGCCGAGAAGAAGCTCAGGAATGGATCGATGCCTACCAGGGGTGGTGCACGCGCTGGAAGGACTTCTTGGAGGAGAAAACACGCAGGCCTGACGGAGGATGGGAATACACCCACGACAGGCTCGTTCGGGCTCGTAACAGCCTCAACAAGCTCATCAGGCAAGGCCTGTTGTTCA
>ERZ773045.139-NODE-139-length-39001-cov-4.366841_pt1 | contig 39001 bp, 57 predicted proteins | sample MGYA00580635_ERZ773045 | MGnify/ENA primary metagenome ERZ773045 (study PRJEB29015, sample SAMEA2738115) | human oral metagenome | biome: human oral; feature: human-associated habitat; material: saliva | place: China | collected 2261 ...
AGCGTCAGATTGTGGTTCTGAATGTCGTGGGTTCGAATCCCACCACCCACCCTTCAAGAATTAAGCGGAAGTCCAATAAACAAAAGGATTTCCGCTTTTCTTTTATACCTACGAGAATATAGACACATCGATAAAAGTACGTTATAAAGTCCACAAGTAGAGTGTAATTATTAACTGAAAATTGACTGAAAGGATATGGCAACATTTAAGGCAGTAATAAAAAAAGGAAATAAGCGTGCAGATGGTACGTGGAATGTGGTGATTAGATTTACACATAACTCAAAGGTTCGGTTCATTCCTACCACGATGTATGTAACCAAAAAGGATATAACATCTTCTTTCAAAATAAAAAATGCAAATATACTCGATAGGTGTAATGAATTAATAAAGGCATATCGTGAAAGGGTTAATGAACTTAATTTGGAGTTCAACGATATTGATATAGACACTATTACATCTTATATTCAGCAGAAAAGGGACAGAAAAGGAGTATCTTTTACTGATTTTGCAAATAAATGGATTTCTTTGTCAACCATTAAGGGGGTGAAGAACTACAAAACAGCTCTAAACGCTTTATGCGCCTTTGTAGGGCGTGAAGATATTCTCTGCGAGGAAATTAACGTTAAGACAATGAAAGCCTTTGAGAACGCATTAAAAGACCGCCCAAGAGCACAATCATTATATCCTAACTGCATTAAAACTATATTCAACGCTGCAAAGGAGTATTACAACGATGAAGATAACGACATTATTCGAATTAAACACTCATTAGACAGGTATAAGCCAGTAGATCAGAACATAGCAGAGAAGCGTGCTTTGGACGTTGAAACGATAAGGAGGATATTTGCCCTACCCTATGACAACATCAGAGTTAAAGGCAAGTCCAGCCGCCACGACCTCGCACTTGATTGTTTCCGTCTTTCATTCTGTTTAATGGGAATGAACTCTGCCGACCTATACTATGCTGATAGATTGGAAGATAACACCATTATCTATGACCGCATGAAAACAAAGGATAGGCGGAGAGATAAGGCTGAGATACAAGTAAAAATAACAGATTATATCAAGCCATTAGTTGAGAAATACAAGGGTAAAGAACATGTGTTTAACTTCTCAGGGCGTTTTGCCAACATGGAGAGTTTCAATCGTGCGATAAACATCGGACTAAAGGATGTTGGTAAAGAAATTGGCATTGAACGGCTACAATTCTATGCTGCAAGGCATTCTATGGCTACGATTGCTGTAAATGAAGTAGGAATAAGCAAGTATATTGTAAATGATATGCTAAATCATACTGACCAATCATTGAAGATTACAGAACTATACATTAAAAAGGATTTTAGCCACATTAATGAGGCAAATGTAAAACTTTTAGATTACGTTCTAAAAGAGTAACAACACACTGACCAACACACTAAACAACACACTAACTACCTTTGTAATTATCTTTTTATTAGATTTTTACAAAGGTGAAAAACAAAAAGCAACACACTGAACAACACACTGAACAACACACTAAAATAAGTAAATTTTGTTGTGTTTATTTACTCAACAATTGAAAATTTATCTAAACAAATTTGATTATTTAAGATTATTTGCTATATTTTTGCTGAAAAACTCTATAAATGGAGCAGATAATCGAAACAATCAAGAAAATAGAAAAGGCACGCACGGCACTCCGCCAAGCCATAGTAGATAATGAGCTGGCAACATCGCCAAAATTGAAGGACTTAAATCTCATACCGAAGATTTACAAAGTATTTGAGGAATTAAAGGGAAACGAAATAAAGGTAAACGACCGCAAAGAGTTTATCTTCGTTGTCATCTACCTTTATTCTCCTAATAAATTCTTTGGTGGCAAGATGCCGCAGGGACTTAGACGTGCTATCACCAAAGCTACCAAAGTAACGTGCGCAAGCGTTATTTCAGCGACCTGTACAGAGTTAATGGTACTTTACACCACTTATTCAGATTTTCGTCAAGGCGTGGATGAGCTCATCCAAAAGGTCAGTGATGTATTAGAGTAGTCCTTCTTTTTCGGACTTTTCTCTCACAGCATCATTGATAAATCTGTTTCTGTTTTCTTGATTATCGAGAACGGAAACAAGTTCCTTATCTGCCTTATAGTAATACGCCTTACCAGTAAGAGGTGGGCGACCTGCACCCACTCTCTTACCGCCATGTGTATTTTTACTCATAAACACCAATTACATAAGAGTTGCCATTGTGCGTATCAAAGGTATCTTCTACCTTTAAAACATCGCTATATACACCGCTGTTGTCAAGATAGATAAATTCACCATCTTTAAGGTTGGCGATACGTGTCTTCACCGCTTGCATTTCTTCAAGCCACTCGGATTTTTCTTGTTCGCTTGAGAATTCATTATTCTCTAAAACTTCATTGATGTCAACAGATTGAAATTCGTCTTCATCACCTTTGAAGAATTTAGTATAGTCTTCATAGTGAGACAGAACATCGAATGCTGCACGAGGACTATCATCATATACTTCATAAGAGTTCGATGTACCGCCAACATTCTTAAACGATACAACACGCATATTGTGTTCATCTGCAAAATCTTTTGCTTCTGTAAATGATGAAAATCCAATAATTGCATTGTTTACACCATTGTTAACATTAATAGTGTCAAGACCATTCTTGCTTGCTAAATCTTTTAGGTTTGTCATAATCTATTCGCTTAACCGTGTTGCGTAGGGCTTATTATTTTGTTTCTTAATCACGATGCAAAGATAAGTATATACTTTTTCAAATGCAAATTTTGAGCATTTATTTAACACCTTTTAGTATATACTTAATCAAGTGTTAAGATTGGGTTAAATATCGATTTAGTATATACTTATTCAAATAAAAGTAATACCTTTGCATCGTGATTAAGAAACAAAATAAAAAACTATTAAATAATAATGTTATGAGTACAGTTAAGACATTCGAGGTAGGCAAAAGATACTTTATGCGTTCAGCGTGTAATTATGAAGTCGTGTGGATCTACACGGTGATAAGCAGAACAAAGAAATTTGTCACCCTACAAGATGATAAAGGTAGGGTTAGAAGGCGTGGTGTGTATGTGTATCGTAACGAAGAATGTGCTAACCCTCTTGGCACATATTCAATGGCACCAGTACTCGCAGCTGACAACATCGTTAATGATGAAATAGCCAATGACGATAACATTAATGAAGAAGAAATTAGTGAAAATATACATACTGCATTAATTATACCTATCAGATAACTTATGAAGTTAATAACAGAGCAATTAGAGAAAGATTTGGCAAAGTACCCATTGTATTCACAAGATAGCAAGGGTGATAACGCTATTGCTGTGTGCAAGTTCTTCTTGCAGGGTTACACGTGGTATGTACTCGAAGCTGAGAAGGCAGATAATGATTATGAGTTCTTCGGTATCATCGTAGGTCAACATACTGAATATGGATATTTTACGCTTTCTCAGTTAGAAAGAGTAACAGGTCAATGGGGGCTGAGAGTTGAGAGAGATAGAGGATTTAAGCCAACAAAGGTGAAAGACTTACACCTGGATATAGTATAAAAATAACAATCCGCTCATTGTAAGTTATACAGAGCGGATTTTTCTAAATATAATAATGTTAAATCGTATCTTTGTGATACATAATGAATATCTTATGAAGATAAAAATTAACGGCAAAGAATATGAGGCGTATGACCTCGTAATGCGCAGAGAAAATGCGCAGGCAATAATTGATGGCAAAAAGACTATTGAAATACGTAGTTTCAACAGTCATTATACATCGCTATTCTATGACAAAGAGAAGCGCAAGAATTTCGACCCATCAGACTTGAATGCAGAAGAACCATTTAAGGATATTCAATTTGTAAGATTCCACAATTATAACTATTCGTGGTATCTTGACGTGCAAATAGATGAGATAGGCACCGTAATCCTCGACAAAACGGGCATCATGGGACTCCAAAGGGATTTCAATTACCACGAGATGGATAGTGAAATTGAAAGATATAAGGATATCCCAGAAGAAGAGATACCTATTGTATTCTTTATGCACATTGCAGAGATTGTAGGGCGAAAAGCCATATAATTCAGGATAATTAAGTTACATTTAAAAGTTAAAAGTTATGCCAGAACCTTACGCAACGGGCAGTGATGGGACTAAGTACTGGACTAAGAAAGAGTACCAAGAAGGTCGTATCCGCTCGTCAAACACCGCTGCCCATAGACGGTCAAGAGTGTTTAAGAAGATTAAAGCTTTAGCATCCTAATCTATGGATAGAGCAATCAATGTTATAGATAGGGTTGCTAAAGAGACTGACAGGGTTATATTGTTCCATTCGGCATCTGGTAAGGACAGTATAGCCCTTTTGGACTTAATCGCACCACGCTTCAAAGATGTGGTATGTGCCTATATGTATATCGTCAAGGATTTGCAACACATCAACAGGTATATCAGTTATTCTATTAATAAGTATCCTAATGTAAAATTTGTGCAAATTCCTCATTTTGCCCTTGCTTCATACAGAAAGGTCGGATATATGGGCTGTGCAAAAAATGAGAAGCAGAATCAATTGACAATGGCGAAACTTACGGATATAGTGCGTGAGAGATACGGCATTGATTGGGCTTTCTTTGGGTTCAAACAATCAGACAGCCTTAACAGGCGAACAATGCTAAGGACGTATGAAGACGAGGCGATAAACAGGAAAAGCAAGAAATGTTATCCACTATCTCCATACAAGAACAGGGACGTATTGGCATATATCGAACATGAGGGACTAATTAAGCCTGAAAGGTATGGTAATGCACAATCGGCAGGAACAAACATCAGTGACATGGATTATCTTTTGTGGCTGAGAGAGAATTTTCCGCAGGATTTACAGAAGATTTTAAAAGAGTTTCCTTTGGTAGAAAGATTGATTTTTGAGTATGACAATAAAGACAAGTGAAACATCCGTAATAAAGCGGTCGCAGATAAACCTCAACCCGCTTAATCCGAAGCGGCATACGGAGGAATCCATTAAATTGCAGAAGAAAAACATGCAAAAAATAGGCTTTCTCGGTGGTATCGTTTGGAATAGGCTAACAGGAAATCTTATAGACGGACACCGCAGGGTATACGCTATGGATTTGCTCTATAAGTACGACGGGAACAAAGAAACAGATTACGACATCAAGGTAGAGGTGTGCGAGTTGGATAATAAAACAGAAAAGGAGCAACTTACCTATATGGCGGTCGGAAACACTAAGGCTGATTATGACCTCATCGCAAAATACGCTAATGATATTGATATTCATAACGTAGGACTTTCTGACATCGACATTAAAGACATCCTTTCTTTTGTTGAAACTGATATTGATGCATTTACGGACAGCATAGATAATTTAATACTCCCACCTGCCGAAGAAGATATGCCAATACCAGTAGAAAAGACAGAGGAAGAGAAGAAGCAGCATGTAAAGGATGTAAAAGAACAGGTTAGAGAGAATGCTGAAAAGCGGCAGGCAGACGAGGAAGCGTATATAATGCTTTCCTTTACCAATGCAGAAAATAAACAGGCTTTTTGCGACCTATTCGGAATTGATATATCAGAGAAATTTATGAAAGGAGAAAAACTTCTTGAAATGATAGATTAAATATAATAGTTATGGCAAAACCAAAACACGACTACGATAGCATTGACTTCTACAAGCGCATAGAAGCCCTTGCAATGAATGGATACACGGATGAGGAGATAGCAAACGAGCTTAATCTATGCAGAGAGGTATTCACTTGCATGAAAAACGGCAACTATGAGAATTGGACAGATGAAGAAAACAAAAGGCGTGGAGATCGTATAACTAACGTCTTAGCACATGGACGGACAAGAATTGTAGCTTTGCTTCGTGGTACATACATCAAGGGCGCAATCGGTGGAAAGAAGACCAAATCAAGGATAGTTAAGTTCGTTCAGGACAAGTGCGAATGTATGGGGGCAGACAAGAAATGCCCCCATTGCGGTGGCACAGGATGGGTAACTCTGACGGATAAAGCAGTGGTGCAAGAGTCTGAAATAGAGTTACCTCCTAATATGCAGGCTATTGCTACCCTACTCTATCACCACGACCCGACATGGCGCAAGTTGGAGAATAAACAAGACGATGAAGATGCTTTGTACTCCGAGAATGGTATCGACATTGACAAGTGGATGACCGATAACACAAATGAATAGAATAACCCCACAGCAGATATATGCTCCGTTATACCACAATAAGGATAAATTTATCATCCTTGTAACGGGTGGTCGTGGAAGTGGAAAGTCTTTCAATGTTTCCACGTTCATTGAGCGTCTGTTGTTTGAGGTAAAACATCCTACTCCTGCAAAGAGGATAGTCCATCAGATATTATACACTCGTTACACTATGGTATCTGCTGGAATGTCTGTTATCCCCGAGTTTATGGAGAAGGTGGAGCTTGATGGAAACTCGAAATGGTACACGCACACTAAAACAGATGTAAAGAACCTCCGCAGCGGTGGTGCAGTGATGTTTAGGGGTATCAAGACAAGTTCGGGAAACCAAACTGCAAAGTTGAAATCTATTCACGGCGTTACAACCTTTGTAGTAGACGAGGCGGAGGAATGGGTATCAGAGAGGGAGTTTGAAACAATCATGCTCTCTATCCGTCAGAAAGGCATACAAAACAGAATTATCATCATTATGAACCCTACAGACAATAACCATTGGGTTTATAAGCGATTTTTAGAAAACACGCATAAGGAGGTGCTGTATGACGGAGTACCTGTGCAAATTAGCACCCACCCGAACGTGTTGCATATCCATACGACATATTTAGATAATCTTCCAAATCTTTCTCCCGAGTTCTTGAGAGAAATGGAGGAGCTAAAGAAGAACGACCCCGAGAAGTACGCCCATATCGCTATGGGCAGATGGGCAGACGTGGCAGAAGGTGCAGTATTTAAGAAAATCGGAGTTGTTAAGGAGTTCCCGAAATGGTGTAAGAAGGTTGCTATTGGTGATGACTTCGGCTTTACCCATGACCCGAGTGCAGGAATTTTATGTGGTATCATTGATAATGACTTGTACCTTGATGAAATATTCTATCGTACAGGTATGTTGTCATCTGATATTGTAAAGGAACTCAAACGCTTTGGCGGATTAAAGGTGTTCTCCGAGAGTGCAGACCCTCGACTGATACAAGAGATACATAACGCAGGCATAAAGATTTACCCCGTAGATAAGAGTGGCAACTCTATCATAGCAGGAATAGACAAGATGCTATCCTTTGACCATATCTTTGTTACAGAGAGGTCGTATAACCTCCGTACAGAGTTCAGAAAGTATGTATGGGACACGGATAAGGATGGCAACTATATCAACCAACCAATAGACAAATATAACCACGGCATAGATGCAGTTCGCTATTATGTCCTTGGTCAGCTTTTAGGAAAGATTTTGAAACCAAAGGGCGATATGGCAGCAGCCTTTGCTCGATAAATAGGATAACAATATGATAAAGACATTAGATGACATCCTCGCGCTTGAGGATATTGACAAGAAGATTAGTTACCTTAAGAAAGGCAGGCGCAATCCTCTCCCCGACACATCAGCAAACCTTGCAGATTGGGACATGACAAAACACGACATCATGAACCCAGAACTTTACAAGAAGATTAAAGTCCTTGTAAAGATGGAGGAAGAGCATTTTGACAGTGAAAGCGGCAAGACCACACATATACCTGCACAATATGAGATGAAAGAGCCTAACCGCATTGCACTTCCTATTGAGCAGGATATAGTAAACATCCATACCGCCTTTTGTGTAGGTACAGAACCCACACTTGATTGCAATCCCGAAGATGATGGGGAGAAGAATGTGTTTGAAACCATCAAGCAGGTATTCAAGAAGAATAAGCTGAAATTCCAAAATCGTAAGTTAGTCCGTTCGTGGCTATCAGAGCAGGAAGTAGCGGAGTATTGGTACGTAGTCAAAGATGATGGCTTTTGGGCACAGCTAAAGCGCAGAATTGCGTCCCTCTTTGGGAAGAAAGCACCCGAATATCGGTTAAAGTCGCAAATATGGTCCCCATTCCGTGGCGATACATTGTATCCTTTCTTTGACGATAACGGCAAGATGATAGCTTTCTCCCGTGAATACAAGAAGAAAGACTTAGACGGCAACGAACATACCGTATTCATGACTATTACCGAAGATAAGGTGTATCAGTGGGAACTTGATAAGACATGGTCGGAGAATGTAGAACGTACATTTGCACATCAGTTTCAGAAACTCCCCGTTATGTACGCATTTCGTCCCGAGCCGTTATGCGCAAAGGTTAAGCAGTTGCGCATTAGATTGGAGAAGTGTTTGAGTGGCTATGCTGATTGCATTGATAATCATTTCTTTCCTCTCCTTATGCTCTTTGGTGAGTTGCAGCCCGACAATTTGAGCGGTGATACAAGAAACAGAATGATGCAGCTGACTGGAGATGGTTCAAATGCACAATACCTCACATGGAATCAATCCTCCGACCCCATCAAGGTGGAGATAGAAACATACTTTAATCAGATTTACGGACTGACAAATACCCCTCGCATATCATTCGACCAACTCAAAGGTACAGGCAATGCTCTTAGTGGTACAGCTTTCCGATATGTTTTTATGGCTGCTCACATGGCAGTGCAGAACCACGCAGAGGAATTGGGAGAGTTTTTCCAAAGACGTGTGAACTTCCTCACGTCTGCTATTGGCACGCTGAACACATCACTCGAAGCAGCAAGTAAGACGGTAAGCATCGAAACAGAGATTGTTCCTTTCATGATTGACAGCGAAAGAGATAAGGTTGAAACGGCTGTTGCTGCCGTCAGTGGTGGTGTATGGTCAATGGAACACGGAGTAAGTTTCTGCTCAAACTATGGCGAGTTGCAAGACGAATTACAACAAATCAAAGAAGAGAAAAAGGAAACTCAACCAACATCCCAAACGCAAGAATAGCTTCATTATATAACTGTTTATGTGTTATTTCAGCCGTCTGTACGTGAGTATAGGCGGCTTTTCATTACAACCGCCTTATTGTCATTTTTGAACCGCTGAAAAACGCAAATCCCCCTTTTATAATGTGTAAATTTGAAAAGATTTATTCAAGTTAACACTTTATAAAGTATGAACATTTACGAACAAATTTTGGCAGGACTCAGAACCAAATTTCAAGGGGCTGATGATGCCACCCTTCAGCGTATGGCAAGTAAGAAAGCTGAAGGAGTAACGGACGAGAGCAAGGTAAACTCTATTGTCGAGGGTATCTCGTTTCAAGACGTTCTAACAAGCTATGGCGACTATCGGGCTGATGGTGCGCAGAAAACCGCAGTTTCAAACTACGAGAAGAAGCACAACATCAAGGACGGAAAGCCAATCGAGGAACCAAAGCCACAAGACCCACTACCAACACCGACTCCACAGACAACGGAACAAGTGCCAGCGTGGGCGCAAAGTCTTATTGACTCTAATAAGACATTGAGCGAGAAGTTAGCTGCAATGGACGCAAAGACAAAGGCGGACGAACGCAACCAACAGATTGCAGCAGTGGCAAAGTCATTCGGTATCCCTGAATATGTCTATAAAGGAAAGCAAATCGCTGATGATGTAGACCTTAATCAGTACTTCACCGATGTGAAGCAGGAGATGCAGAATGGCGGATTCCAGTTCGCAAAGTCTCCCGAAGAGGGAACCCACGAACACAAAGACGATATGGATAGCCTTTTGGATGGCGTCAATAAGCGAACCGAGGCTATCAAAACAGAAAACGAGAAAAAGTAAATCATTATGGCAGCAGGAATTAAGTTTGAATCCACGCCTCCTATCGAAAGGGAGGTTTGTGACGAGAAATCTCTATATCGCCTCACAGATGGTGGTATGGACTTAGACATGAGTAATCTCCCTAATAAGGGATGGTTGCCCGAACTTACGCCTATCTATCGTGATAAGGTAGAGCGCAAGGCAGTAGTGTGCATTCGTGTCAAGGTAGTAGAAAAGGCTACCACGGGAGCGACTACCATCAAGATTGCTAAATGTCCTTTTGCAGACTTCATCAATGTGGGTACGTTACTCTCTGACGGGACAAATGTCATCACTGTAAAGTCGGTGGACACTTCCAATGGGGATTACGATACAATTACCACCAAAGAAGCGACAAAGGCTAATTTGGAAGTTGGCAAGGTGCTTCCCGAGGCAAAGAGTGTATCTGACGCTAAGGCTAAGAATGTAGCTAACTTCGCTTCATTCGGTTGGCGCAACTTGGCAAAAGAGAATACCGTTGCATTGGTTGGTCGTGCATATTCAATCATTGAGGACAACCTCTACATCCCTTTCACAGAGGAAGATAAGGCGGCTCTCACTGGACGTTTCATGTTTATCTAAAAAAGGAGGAATATATGTTATTAACAATAGATTCGTTATTGAATAGCCCTAAGTTCCTCAAAGCGGTGATAGACCGTTCTATTGTAACTATGGGCGAACTTGACAAGGTATTTTGGAAAGACTATCTTGTTTATGAGAGAACTAATCCCGATGGTTCTTTCAAGACTTATATGGGTACGCAGGTGGGTGTCATCGCAGGTACAGTTATTGACAGATATGCAGGGAAACCTGTCAGAAAACGCCATGCTCTCACACGTGGTTTTGGTGAGGTGGCTTGCTTAGGCGACGCTTACCAAATGGACAATACCCGTCTTGAACGTCTTACATGGCTTATAGAGGAGCATAACACGTTGAGCATTCAGTCGAGCAATACCGATGCTATTTCCGCTAAGATGGACGAGATTGTGAACTTCTTGGTTGATGACGTACGTCAATGTATGCTTGCTCCTATGAAACGTCTTGATATTATGTTGGGCGATTTGCGTTTCAATGGTTCTACCAAGGTAAATGGAAAGGCGAACAAGCAGGGCGTATCTGTGGATACGGTAAAATTGCCTATCTACACAAAGGCAGCCGCTTCTGCCGACAAGGATAACATCCTTTCTTGGCTTGAAACGGAGTTCGTGGATAAGGTACGTTCAAAGGGTATGCTTTTCGCAACAGCCGAAATGAATCGCCACACATTTAATAATCGTATCGCTTCGTCTAAGGAGTTCCAAAGCAAGTTTACGATGAAGTTTGGTGATATGGAGTTCAATACAGGGGGCATCGTTACTCCCGATATGGTAAACCGCCTTATCGAGTCAGTAGGCATGCCGTGGCGAATCCGTATCAAGGATGAGTATATCCAAACATCAGAGAGTGAAATGGTAAATGCCGTCCCAGATGACAAGATTTCATTCTTGCCTATGATGGCGGATAATACCAAACTTGGCTTTATGCGTTGGAAGAAGCCTTACGAAATGACCGACAAGGTTAATGATGGTCGTGCCTATCAAGAAATTGAAGATGGCAGGGGATTTATCTCATCTAAACGAACTGACGAGGGACGTTTTATGGAGTATGGTTTCGAGGCTATCCCCGACATCAATATTCCAAACAAGATGGCTATCGCAGACCTTTCCAAATTAGGCTAATGAGCATCAAGGAATACATATCAAGCAAGTTTCAGTCCTTCGGCATACAAGTGTCGGAGGCTGACTTGTTGGATATGTCTCTCAATGCACGTGTGAATATAGAGGACGATGTTGATGCAGATGTAATTGATAATATCTCTGTTGCTATTGCCCGATTTATTCCATCTCTTTTGCTTCGTCCTACTTCTATCAATGAGAGCGGTTTCTCTATGTCGTGGAACACTCAAGGTGTAAAGGACTATTACTATCTCCTTTGTAAGAAGTACGGATTGAAGGACGAACTCAACGACAATAAACCGAAGATACGCATCTTATGATATTCGCACCACACATATTGCAGGTTAAAAGGGTAACACCACTCCAAGAGGACGAATACGGACACCCAATTCCTAACACGGGAGGTGAAGTGTGGGTAACACTCTGTAAGTGCCGTTGTGATGACAACACAACAAAAGAGTTCAACTCTCCTAATGGTGATGTGTACAGACCTAATTTCCACGTAGTATGTGATATGAGTGTCGATATTAAAGCAGGTACAGAGGTAAGATGTCTTGAGGGGGAAAGCGTACGAGGAGAAGGTAAGGTTTATATGCCAAAGAGAACAAACTACTTTAATTATACAGAGTTATGGTTATAGATAGTGATTTCTCCGATGTTGATGAGTTCTTTGATGATTTAGAGTGGGAGGTTCAGAAAGGTGTGATAGACGTTGGCGATGCGGCTGTTAAGGACGCAGAAGAAAGCGGAACATACCAAGACCATACACTTACTTTGAGAACGTCCAACACATTCGATGTAGACAAGGACGGACTGACATTAGAGAACACCGCTCCTTACGCCTCCTATGTCGAGGCAAAGGGATTTGTTGTACTGAGTGACCCTGCATTGAGAGCAGAGAAGAAACTAAAAGAAATGTTTGAATGATAGTAACTACCGACATAGCAGATATTCTCTACCGAGATTGCAAGGCATTTGGGATAGAGATAGTTCCTTTCGGCAAGACCCTTATGGGCGAACTGAAAGATGAACGCATTACTATCCATGTGAAAGGACAGACACCGAGCAAGTATTGGGAGAAGTGTTTTTGTGACGTTAATCTATGTGTGCCTGACTTAGGCGCGAAAATTGCCAATACACTCCGATTAAAGGAATTGGAGCGAAAGGCAAAAGAACTATTTAAAAGCGTAACGGGCGAATTTGACGGAACAAGATACAACTATGAGATAGATACTATTCATATTGAAGCGGACACTGCTTTGAAGTGCCATTTTATTAATTGTAGAATATTGTTTAACGCATTAAACGTAAAGTAAATATGGGAAAAATTTCAGCTGTCGGCATTAAGAAGATTTTTTTTGCTGACATTTCCGTAATCAAGAATGACCTTACCGCAGCAAGTGCAAGTACAATCATCAAGGCTGCTAAGACAGCTAAGAATGAGGTGATGAACGTGCATGGTGAAACATGGAACATTGAGGAGAGCGAGGCTTCTGTTACTCCATACAAGAACCAACTCACGGGACAAGCATATCGCTATGATACCACTCAAGGCGAGATTACCCCTCAGTTCTCAATCGGTCAGTATGACTATGCTGCCAAAGCTGCTCTTATGGGTGGTGAAGTCATCAAGAAGGGCGGTGCAGGCACTGATAAGGATGACATCGTTGGTTGGAAGCGAGCTACTGATAAGGTTGTCATCAAGAAGGCTCTGTTCTGTCTGACTGAGGACGATGTATGGTTCATCTTCCCTAACTGCCAGATTGTAGCACGTGAGGCGAATACCGATAAGGCTATCGCTATTGCAGTCAAGGGTCTTGTTCAGGCTCCTACCGTTGATGGTGTGTCACCAGAGTATAACTTTGACGAGTCAGAGGTTAAGGCTTTGGCATAGGGTAAGGATTCAGGATAACATCGGGGTGGAACGTGGCGAAAAGACCACCTCCACCTTTTTTTATTTTCAGTATGAGCAAAGCAAGTAAATTAGTATCAGATGCAATCTTAGGCAATGACTATGCGATTGTCTACGTGAATAATCAAGCATACGCTATTCAGCCTCCAACGATTAAGCGGTTGGCAGGTGCTATATCGTGTATCAGTGACATAAATCTATCAGAGGGTAGTTCGATAAAAGAGATGCTCCTATCTACAAAGGATAGTGAAGCATACGCAAAGGCTCTCTCATGGCTTATGGCAGGCGATTTATCCAAGACAAAGGAATTATGCAATGGAACTCTTGAGGAGGTCGTAGATGCGCTTGCAGCAGGTTTTGACCTTATCGGTGTTGCCCCTTTCTTGAAAGCTGTCAGTTTGACGAAGAACGCAAGCCTGCTGGCAGCAACACCGAAGTAGTCGGGAATAAGACCCTTTTGGGACAAATAGCGTCATTCATGGATAGCTTGCATCTGACGTATGACGAAGTAGTTAATCAAATTCCTTATCGCAATCTCATTATCATGCAGAAAGATAAACAGCATGAGGCTTTCGGTGATGTAGTGAAAAAAATCAGCGGTAAGGAACTCGCAAACAGAAGAAGAAAGTAGGTATGGCAGAATTAAGATTCCGTGTACAAGCAGACTATGAGAAGGTCCAGCGGTTACGAGATGAGATAACGAAGTTAAAGCAGGAGATTAAAGGTGTAGATGCTATTCAAGACCCTACATCCTTTAATAAGCTGAATGGTAAATTACAGCAGACTTCTAAGGAATTAGGGACTGTCACTGGTAAGATTGCCGAAGCGTCTGCTGCAATGGAAACAGACTTCAAGCAGAAGATATTTGCAGCTTCGCAGGGTGTCAATGACTTTACCGAGAAAATTATTGCACAGAAGGGGGTTGTTCGGGATGTTGCCGCAGATGTTAAGCGGTTGGGCGATGCTTATCGAGAGTCGGTTAAATCCTCTCCTTTGACATCTGATGCTAAACTTGCAGAATGGAAAGCAGCCAAAAAGGTTCTTGATGAAGAAAAGGCATCGTTATTTGCGCTCACACAAGAGCAGGCAACGGCAAGATTATCAGTAAAGAAACTCCGTGACGAATACGCATCATTAAGGCAGGAAGGTGGAGGAACGGCAGAAACCATGAACCTGCTCACTGGTAAACTCAAGCAGATGAGCGGCATGCTCCTTGGTGGTATGGGACTGAAAGAACTTGCAAGCAGGATTATATCTGTCCGTGCAGAGTTTGAGAGCATGGAAACGTCACTTAAAGTCCTCTTGGGAGGTAATGAGGAACGCCTAAACAACATCATGGGGCAAATTAAAGAATATGCTCTTGCTTCTCCGCTGAATACAAAGGATATGGTCGGTGCCGTGCAGATGATGACATCTTTCGGTATCGAGGCAGAGAAGTCTATCGACTATCTAAAGGCTATCGGTGACATTTCTATGGGTGATACGGGTAAATTCAACTCCCTTGCGCTGGCTTTCTCACAGATGAGTAGTGCAGGAAAGTTGATGGGACAGGACCTTATGCAAATGGTCAATGCTGGGTTCAACCCACTTGAGGAAATCGCTCGCAAAACGGGCAAGTCTATCGGTGAACTCAAAAACGAGATGTCAAAGGGTGCTATCACTTCAAAGATGGTGCAGGATGCGTTTATCTCTGCCACAAGTGCAGGTGGTAAGTTCTATGGTATGGCATCAGAGGGCGCAAAGACGCTCAATGGTCAGATTTCAATGCTCCAAGAGTCCTTTGATAATATGTTCAGTGAGATAGGCTCTAAGGGTGAGGGGGTTGTAATGAATGCCGTAAAGGCTGCAACGTATCTTGTCGAGAACTATGAGCAAACTGGACGTGTTATATTGGGACTTGCAACATCATTTGGAATATATCGGACGGCTGTAGCCATAGCAACTATGACGACAAACGGATATACCATTGCTGAAACGCTTGCATATACACGTATGCTATTGTTGGAAAAGGCTACAAAGTTGCTCAATATGACAATGCTATCTAATCCTTATGTAGCAGCAGCCGCGGCTTTGGGAACTCTTATTGGAGCAATCATAGCAACAAGTGACGGTATTAGTGAACTTGATGCTGCTCAAAATACGCTTAATGAAACATTCAAGGATGCAAAAGATGCACAAGACCAATATAAAGCATCTACGGAGCAGGCTATATCTGTGGCAAGTGATGATAAATCAGCTACAGATGACAGAAGAAAAGCTATGAATCTTCTTATCTCACGTTATCCTTCTATAATTCAGAAGTATATTGATGAAGAGGGGCATTTGAAGAATATACTCCAAATGAAGCGTGAAATAGCTGTAATAGATGGCAATAAAGCTGTTGAATCACATATACAACAGTCTAATAAATACACTCAGATAAGTAAAACACTCCATACGAATGGAGAAAAGAAATTAAGCGGGGGTAACATATCTGATAAAGATTCAAAAATCGAAGATGATGCCATTGCTCAATATGCTAAAGCGCATAATAGGTCAGAATGGAGTGTGCGTGCGTTTGTTCCATATAAAGATATTATGGAATATTATGATAGACTTGCAAGCGGAGAAAGGTATCAGGCAAAGAGAGTCGCAGCTGGTAATGCTATATCTCGATACCAAGATACTATTGGTAAAATGAGCAATCAGAGGCTTAATGCGCTATCAAAAACTTTAGAGAAAAATAAAGGCAGTAAAAAAAATATCGTATTCCCTTATAAAGAACTAAAGGGGGTGTCTTTGACTTCAAAGGAGATAGAACAGCTATCTACTTATGTTAATGGTATTAAGGAATCAAGGAAATCTCAACCGCTATGGATTGCATCAAAAAATGCTGCAAAATCAGATGTGTTAAAAGCAAGAACTCATCTGGAAAGCCTTAAAAAAAGTGGCAAAGCAACGGTTGCACAAGTTGAGGAAGCGCAAAAGAAACTTGATGCAGCAAACGAAAGTTACAAGAAACTATCGGGCGACTCATTAGATAGCGAGGAGAAATCATCAGCTAAAGCATCTGCAAAGGCAGCTAAGAGTGCCGGAAGTGCTGCAAAAAAGGCACAGAGAGAACGTGAGAAAGCAGCAAAATCCGCAGAGAAAGCAGCCGAGCAACAGAATGAAGCCAATGAGAAAGCCTTTGAGATTGAAACAAAAGCGAAACTTGAAAATAGGCGCAAAATAGAGGATTTGGCAAACGAAACCGAGCAGGCTGAAATCGACATCCTCAAAGACGGCAACGAGAAGAAACTCCGACAGATAGAACTCAATCGAAAGAAAGAGCAAGATGCTATCGACAGAGCCTTTGAGGACATAAAACAGCAGCGTATTGAGCAAGCAAAGCAAAAGTGGGAGGCAAATCCAAGTAACAAGGGCAAGAACTTCTACAATAGTTCCGAGTACGCCTACGCTTCATCTAACGACCGATATACAGATGCAGAGTACAAGAATTATGACACTAAGACAAAGGCAGCATGGCATAAGTATGATGAGGAAATCGCTAAACTCAAAAATGCAGAAATAGCATACGAGGACAGTCTTATAAAAGCTAATGAGTCTTATTATGACAAGAAGACGGACCTTGTAAAGAAGTACTCCAAAGATGTATCTGACATCTATAAAGCTATCGCAGAGGCTGAGAAGCGTGGCGACAAGGATAAAGCAGAAGCCTTATACCGCACGCTGACAGAGGCAAGGGCAAACTACGGAAAGGAGCAGATGACACTTGCCTTTGAGCAGCTAAAGAAAGACCCTAACTATGTAGCAGCATTTGACGACCTCAAAGGAGCGTCAACTGACACACTAAACAGCCTTATTGGTAGGTTCAGCGATGTTAAGCAAGCAGCAGGCGAGGCTCTCAACCCTGAAGGAGTAAAGACATACTTCGATGCTATCAATGGAATGATTGACGAGCTTATCAGTCGTGACCCTATCGGAATGATAAAGAAACTCACCGATGAGTTAATCAAGCAGCAGGACGAACTGAAAGCCGCTGAGAACAGACGAGATAGAGTAAAGGGTGGAGAGAAGATTGTCAAGAGTATAGGCTACAATAAAGACCTTAAAAAGTGGGTTGCGGAATATTGGGAATTAGCAGATGCAGAGGCGGACGTTGCTGCAAAAGGTCAGCAGGTAGCACAAACTACCCATAAGATTGAGAATGCACACAAGGCCCTTACAAAGTCTATTCAGGGGGTTGCCGACAAGATGGGCGAGTTAGGAGGTAAACTTGGCGGTCAGACGGGAGAGATATTCTCTCTCTTTGGCTCTGTGATGACCTATTATCAGACTATATCCGATGGCGTTACTGCTATTGGCAAGGCTGGTTCAAACGCTATGAAAGCTATTGAATCGGCAAGCGTGATATTAGCTATCATAAGTGCAGCTATTCAGCTTATGCAAACGCTTAGTAGCCTTCTCCCTAATCAGGATAGTCTATACGAGAAAGCGGCACAGAAACAAGCAGAGATAAACAAACTCCGTGACTCGGTGAATGACTATCGCCTTGCGGTAATGAAAGCACGTCACGAGGAAAGTAATTGGTTCTCTGATAGCGGTCTGAAAGGTCTGCAAGATGCATACGAGGAACATGGGCAAGTTGCTGAGTCTTATTATAAGAAACTCAACGAAGCGCAAGAGCGATATATCGATAAGTCTTCGGGTCTTAGAAAGGCTATGGTGCCTATCGTAGCAGGTATTACCGCCATTGCGGCTGTTGCGGCTGGTGTATTTACAGCAGGAACAGGAACAGCAGCTATCGGCGCTTTAGGGTCGGCTGTCATTGGTGCGTTGACTACTACGGCAGTAACGGCAACAGTAGCTACCGCAGCAGGTGTGGCAGTGGCAGGTCTTGCTGGTGCTATCGTAGGAAAGGCTATCGATTCTGCTGTCAGTTCTATCACATATAAGAATGGGCAGGTAGCAGCAAAAGATAACCTCCGCATTCAGACACAACATAAGTCTTTTTGGCGTGGTCAGAAAACAGCTGACCTCAAAGAATGGGTAAAAGAGAAGTATGGCAAAGACCTATTCGGAGAAGATGGCATGATTGATAAGGAACTTGCTAACGAAGTCTTAAAGAACTACGGACATAAGTTGCAAGGCGAGGCAAAGGAGACATTGGAGAAACTCGTTGAACTTAGAGAGAAATACGATGAGTTTAACAAGTCTATCCATGAATATGTTTCTAAAATGTACTCTCCTTTGGTGTCTGACATGACGGATGCGGTGTGGTCGTGGCTCAAAGACGGCAAAGATGCCCTTTCTGAGTTCAAGAACTCGGCTTCAAAGACCTTTGCGGATATTTCAAAGGATATGGTTAAACAGCTCCTTTTGAAGAATGTCTTTAGTCAGTATGAGGAAAAGCTTTCCGACTTATACAAGGCTTATGCAATGAAGTCTATTAACGAGAATGAACTCGGTGCTGCATCTGCTCAACTCGCAGGCGAAATAGTGGACGGAATGAATAACTATCTTCCAGTGGCACAAAGTCTGTTAAAGCAGCTACAAGAGGGATTTGCGGCAAAGGGTATCGACATCACAAAGGAGGGCGACAGCTCGCAGACAGCAACCGCCAACGGAGTGACCACTATCACCTTTGAACAAGCAAGTAATATCGTAGCACTCACCACAGCAGGGAATATCTCACGTGACCAAATTAAAGACGTTCTGACGGCTAAGTTAAGCACAATGGACGCATCTATGCGAGGTGTTCAGATAATGGCGGTAGAACAGACGTCTATTGCAGACGAGATGAGGACGATACAAGCGAACTCCTATCTTGAGTTGCAGGGCATACACGATGATACCACAGCGATGAACAAGACATTGAAGGCTATCAGTGGCGATATGTCGGAAATCAAACGAGAAATAAAAAAGATGTAATATGACAGAGTTAATCATTAACGGCAAAGATGCCTTTACAGAATGGGGCATAAGAATGGGTGACGGCTTCCTCGATACCCTTAACGGATATTTCCCTATGAAGGAGTATATCGCCAACAACGATAGAACACAAGATGGAGTTCAGTATGTTGGCACTCCAAAGGTCAATGAACGCAGCCTTACCCTAAACTTCACTATGGAGGGCAGGGATGCGGCAGATTTCAACACAAAGAACAAAGCCTTTATAGAGGTTATGCGAGGGGGTGACGTGTCTATACAAGTTCCCAATGATGGCACGGATGTTTATCATCTCAAATACACTGGAAAGAGTTGCACCTTTGCAAGGAACACGGAACGCACCTTTGCAAAACTCGGACTTGCGTTCATAGAACCAAACCCCACCAATAGGACATAAAAAGAGGGTAGCTTAACGGCTACCCTAACACTTCCAATTCTTCATAGAAATAAGTGCCGCATGGCTCGTTAGTTGTTGCATCAACACATTTGTATTGACCATTATCACGAGATACGACACGCACTTGCTTTCCATTCGAACGAATACGGACGTGCATACCGAGTAAATCACGCGGTTTCTGTACATCTTCAACTTGTGGAGCAAATTTTCTCCTAAGTGCAGCTACATTATCTGTCATTATCCATAACTTAAAGAAAAGGATAATTTGCAATATACCGAAAATTATCAGCACGATTGCGAATAGATTTAGGTCTTCCATAATTTATTTATTTTGATTATTTATTTGGATTTTTCGTTAAACTCCAACTCCAGCTGAACTATCTTCTTATATTTTTGCAAGAATAAGGCATCAAACTGCTCCTTTGACTGGGATACAGACATTAACGCTGTAACCTCAATAATCTGCTTCCTTAGATGTTCTCGACCGATTTCGGGAGTAAGAGATTGATGCCATTTATATCTCCAGTTTCCTTTTTCAGTCTTTCCAGTTTGCTCCTTAATTTTATCTACAACACCTCTTGGGAGTTGCTCATAAATGTATTTATTAGTAAGCTTACCTACAAACGATGGCTTATTCCGGATATATTTAGGAATAAACGGAATACCCCAAAGGCGGAATATTTCACGATAAAACTCGTCAGTAAATGTCAACTGCCACCTTAGAATTTCATCAGAAATATAGGCTTTAAGTATTTTCTGTAGCTCATTTTTCTCTCTCTCATATTGATACCCAGTAGCCTCGTCAACAAGCGATATGATTCCGACCTTTGCCAGAGAACGCACGAGGATTTCTGCTTTTTGTGCTGTATCAATTTGAGTAGGAAGCAAAACTTCATCCTCTCTTGCCCTTAGATACACGTCACAAACAGCAGGTAATACCATACAATCAAAGCCCTGTTGAGTTGCTCCTTTTATATCCAGATATTCTACCTTCTTGATCACATCTCTAACATCCTCATTTATATAAGGTTGTAAGTTCTTGGCATCCATAAAAGTGGGTATCCCGATCACACGGGAATTTCCTCTTGCAGGTCGGTCTAAAGCTTTAAAAACAGCGGCTTGTTTAATTATACGTTGCCCATTTTCAAGTACAGCAACATCCAAATGACCATTTCCCAAGTTTAATGTACCCTCATATTTCGCCTGTAATTTATTCTCCATAACCTATTCTTTATTTTCTTTAATTTCCTGCACTATTTTTTCAAGTTCCTCAATCGATGTGACCTTTTTTATATCCATATTATAATGGTATAATTAGAGCTAATAAGCATCAATACCTGTTGTATCAACAACAACCACAGAATCAACCACAGAATCAACCGCATAATCATCTTCATGTTGGCTATAGCCACTATATGAGTTTCTATAACCATTACAAGAACTTATAGCCGCAAGTAAATAAACAAGAGCAGAAATCACTACTCCAATGACAAAAATCCATGCGGAAACTCTTATAATACCGAGTTTCCCAATTAATTTCTTCAATAATTCATTGTTTTCTTTCAAGAGTTCTTCGGTTGTCTTTTCTTTGTTCTCTTCCATAATATTTTAGGCTTATAATTTATCTACATATTGTTTCAGCTCCTGCATTGAGTGAGTATTAAAGAACTCCCCCTTATAGCTGATACTTGCGGTAAGTTCCTCCCCACTTCCTGCGACTTCTTCGGACGAGGCGAACAACTGCCACATAGGGACATTAAGAGCGGTGGCAATTTCACTTAGTTTATCCGTGCTGAAGCTATTACGTGATAATGCTTGAGAAAGCGATGTGCGAAGAATACCTAACCTTTTAGCTAAATCTTCTAATGTGATACCTTTCTCTTTGCAAATTTCTTTTATTCTTATATCTTGTTTCATAGTGCAAATATATAAAATATATACATAGGTGCGAAAAATACGCTTCAAATCTTAACAACATTTAATATACATAATTACGAACACCCTTGTTAGTTAAAGTTCGCTAATACGCGAATATTTTGTTATCGCTTTCTTGCAAGTGTTCGCAAACATGTATATCTTTGCATTGTGATTAAGAAACAAAGTATAAAACTATTAAACTATAAGATTATGAGTACATCATTTAAGAACACTATGAGAGAGGTAATGAATCTTGCTTGGCAGTTTGTGCGCAAGAATGGTTATACATTATCAGAAGCGTTAAAGTGCGCTTGGGCAAACATTAAGTTAAAAGCAGCCCTTAGCAAGCGAATAGTTAAGTTCTACTTTCAGAAAGTAGACGGCACTCTGAGAGAGGCTTACGGCACTCTTATGAGCGACAGAATACCTGCGACAAAGGGCGAGAAAAAGACAGCAGACACTTGTCAAGTGTACTTTGATTGCGAAAAAGACGAATGGCGTTGTTTCAAAAAGGCAAATCTTGTAAAGATAGCATAATATAATAAGGTATGAAGACATTAAACCTTATCATTAAGCAGTGTTTCTTTGACGAAATTATCAAAGGCACGAAAAAGCAAGAGTTCAGAGAAGTAAAGCCAACGACATTCAAGCGACTTGTACAGCTTGACGAAGACGGATATGAGTTAGAAGATGAGAACGGCAACGCTATCCCTATTCAGTATGATGCCTTACAACTTTATGTAGGCTATGCGAAAAATAGGGCATCTGCACTTGTTGAAGTAAAGTCTGCACATTGTGAGATTATCACAAACGAAAAGGGCAAGCCTATCATATATCAATATGGTACAGATGAGAAAGGTGAGCCACTTGTATGGGTGGCAGATATAGTAGTGTATAACTTAGGCAAAGTGCTTGCCTATAAACCAAAGGGACAATGAAGAATTTACAAGAATTATCTGCGTGGGTAAATGAGATAGTTGATGACGTTTCTAAAACAGAAAAACAACAATCGAGGCGTTGTCGTTTTACTCACAAAAGATAAAAGAGATAGAAGATAAGAAAGCTATATCTTTGCAATGTAGTAACCGCCTTAGTGGTGTTTGGTGGTAGAGAAGATATTTAAAGGGCATTAACTTCGAGGTCTAAACACCACATCAAGACTTCTTAGTTTTTGCCCTTGTTTTATAAACAAAAATGGCAGGGGGTAGACCTGCCAAATATAAACAAAATATTCAAATATGAACACACCTATTGTTTACGATTACAAAGGTAGTAAGATTTCTTTTGCAAACGGCAAAAATGTGATGGTAAATGCAACTGAAATGGCAAAATCTTTTGATAAGCGTCCTGCAAAGTGGTTAGAATTACCATCTACAAAAGAGTTTTTGGCAGCTTTGACCGCTATCCGAAAATCGGACACCGCTCTAATTCAGACAAATAGCGGTGGTATCAATGGCGGTGGCGGCACATGGATGCACGAAGATGTAGCATTAGAGTTTGCACGTTGGCTTAGCCCTGCTTTTGCGATTTGGTGCAATGATAGAATAAAAGAGCTGCTAAAGTATGGCATGACAGCCACACAGCCAACACTTGATGAAATGGTGAACAATCCCGACCTTGTTATCAGAATGGCAACACAACTGAAACAAGAAAGAGAGGAAAAGGCACGGCTTAAAGCTGAGAACAAAAGAATAATAGAAGAAACAGCCCCAGCGGTGACATTTACGCAAGCAGTCAGCGGTTCTGCATCTTCATGCTTGATTGGTGAACTTGCAAAGCTGATTGACCAAAACGGCTATCCTATGGGCGAAAAGCGACTTTTCAAGTGGTTACGTGAAAATGGGTATCTTGGCACAAAGGGCGAGAGATACAATATACCAAATCAACGCTACATTGAACAAGGTCTATTTGAATTGAAGAAAGGCACTCGTAGCGGTAACAATGGTGTAATGTACACGACAATAACTCCAAAGGTAACTGGTAAAGGGCAAATTTACTTTGTAAACAAATTCAAAGTAGCATAAAAGTTTATCCGAAATTTCCCCTAAAATTGATAATCAAGCAGTTACAAGACTTTCAAGGCAAAATAGCCATGACGCAAAAAAGCGTGATGCTGAAAATCAGCAAGTTACAACATATCTCTTAAAGAGGTATAGCCATAGACGGAAAACCGTCCATGCTGAAAATCAACAAATTATAAGATTATAAAACTATTAAGACTATGACCGAGATTAAGACAATAGCATTAAGCAAAGAAACAGCAGAGCTGTTCGACTGCAAAAAGAAATTAGATGAGTGCTTTAACACATTAGGCAAAGTTCATGAAACCCTTTTCGGATATGATAAAGTCTTTGAAGACTCATTAGGTAAAGCATACATAGCTATGAATGATGTAATACTACATCTTCTGTCCGAGCAGATAGACAACAATAGCACAGAAAGCAATTACAAAGTAATTTAGCCACATATAAAAGATTTGCCACAACGTTTTTGTTGTGGCTTTTCTGTTTTTATACCGTTCCCATACCCTTTCTTTTCTTGTTATCTTTGCGGTTATGGTAATATACGACATTCATAACAACAAGATAGTCGATGCGACACTGACAGAGGGCGCAGAACACGAGCAAGAATTAGGCAGAAGTGACCTTGTGAGATTATCGTGGCAGAGTGATGTAAAACTCACCTTGCCAGCAGGTGCGTATATTATACCTTTTGATGACGGATTGAAGTATAGACTACTCAACGCATACATACCGACAGAGGATGACAAAGGGTTTAAGTACACTCCCGAGTTTCAACACCCTTTGATGTGGCTTTCACGTGTGCCGTTCCTCTATGACACCACCGATGCGGATAAAAACCCTATCAAGCAGCAGGAATGGTCGTTTGACGGATTAACAACAAACGCACTTGAATACGCTTGTAAGGCTATCAATGAAGCACTCAATATAACGACAGAGAGCGAAAAGTTTACATTCACCCTTTGCGGTAACGTTGATAGTTCCGTATCATTTTCCGTATCATCGAATGATATACTTTCCGTATTATCTTCTATCGCTCAGGCTTGCAAGAACAACGCTTGCGAGTGGCATCTGTCGTGGAATCATAAGGCTTTATACTTCGGTCTGATAAGCATAAACCTTGGCGAGGACGTTCCTACATTAAAGGTACACGAAAATATACAGAAGACATCTGTAAGCGATAGCAAAGAGCCATATTACAACTGCTTCTATCCGCAGGGGTCAACAAAGAATATGTCAACAAAGGCACTTGTGGGTACTGGGAACGTTGCCACGCTTGCACGATTAGGACTTGATAAGTCTGTTTACCCTGACGGATATATCTATGTAGACACAGATGGGAACGTCATCACAAAGGAAGCATTTGAAGCGTCAGGAGAAATCAAGCAAACGCTTGCACTCTCCTTTGATGATGTTTATCCGCATCTTGATTTGTATGTTTATAACGTCCGTAAGCACGTGCGTTATCTCAAGAACTCTCAGACAAACACAATTGAACTTGACAGCAAGGGAAACAAAAAGACATATACTATCTGGTATATGCGCTTGGCATTCCCGTCTACAACGCAGATAACTGGCAAGACCGCTATCAACATAACTCACGATAAGGACGAAAGCGGAAATATTATTACTCACTATTGGTATGACTATGAGATAGACCGAACAAAGCAGGTGTTACAAGGGTACACGCTTAAAGGAATATTCAAAGTTAACACCCACGCAGTAGATGGGCAATATGATGTCCTTACGCAGGGACTTGTCGGGCAGCCTAACGGGCAGGATGGTTTTGAACTCCACTACCACGAAGTAAACAACCCAATCGCTCCAAAACCAAATGAAGGCGATAGTGGTGTCGGTATTTTAAAGGGTGATTACGAAATACTCAAGTATCAAAGCGGAGATACCATTATCCCTACCAATGAGAGCGAGGGACTTTATCCAAGAGGAAATACCCTCCCAGACCTCACTTGTAATATGGTCGTGCTGTTTAACATTGTAATGGGTGAGCATGAAACGAAACTTGCACAAGAAGAATTAGCAGCACGAACTATTAAGGAGATAAAAAGACGTGCGCAGGATAACAATAACTACTCATTCTCCTCTAATGCGGTAGCTTTCGTTAATCACAATCCAAAGCTCTATATCGGTCAGAAAGTCACCTTTGACGATGGTTTTGGCTATCAGTTAAAGACACGTGTTCTTAGGCTGGTCACAAGGTTGGATTACCCGATTATTCAGGAGATAACCGTTGGCAATCAAGCCGTCAAGGGTACTATCTCGCAGTTAAAGGAGGATGTCAATAATATCCTATCGGGTAATTTCAGCGGAGGAGGATTAAACTCTACACAGACAAGTGAGCTTATAAAGAACTATGTAGACCCACGCTTTCTGAGAAAGAATATCCCCGACACCGCACAAGAGGTGATTACATTCTTAAAGGGTATTGCTATCGGTGATAAAGGGAAAGGGTTTGACAGCAATGGAAACGCTATATTATTAAATATCATTGCGGATGCGTTAAGGAGTGCAGACTTCCACGCTGGACTATTGGATGGTGCTGGCTTTGGGATTTACAAGGACGATTATGGGAAATCAATAGCTGAGGTCGATAAACTCAATGTAAGGCAGAAAGCAACCTTTTCAGAGTTAGAGTATAGACGACTTGCTTTCACCACTGGCGATGTTGGATTCACATCAGCAAGTGCGCATATTAGTGATGTTATCCCAGTTGGTGCTAATGGTACTCCTATCGTTAACTCGACAATATTCTTTAAGTCTGCAAATAAGCAGGTGATGATAAATAATGCCCTACTCTCTTATAGTGTGTCAGCAGGTGGGAATAGTATATCTGCTTATAGATGTTACTTTCTTGCAGATGATGGCGACAGACGTACAAGCAATGATTGGAGGCTTGGCGACCAAGCGATGTGTAAGACTTCAAATCTTGTATCACGCACAGCAGGCGGTTCTGCAAACAGATACTACTGGCGTTTGGTGGTAAACAAGGGAACAGAAACTATCAATGGTAAATTATACCACTTCGTAGACCTTTCGGATATTCGTGGCACACTTGAGCTTACTATTGACGGCACACAATATACTTGTATAGGCTATGATACAAAGGCTGAGAATGATATTCCAAAGGCTGAGGATGACATTATCCAATTAGGAAGTCAGACCGACACCAATAGGCAATACGCTCACATCATCTATGTATCAGAAGGGAAGCGTGTGGACTACGCAGGAATCAACAACTACGACCTTACAAGTCATATCGTCAATGAGTTCTCGCCAAAAGGAACAAAGGTGCGTTCTGACCGCTTCGAGATTATCTCCGCAGCAGGTACAGGAGTAAGCGGTTCTTTGGTGTGTGACAGAGGAGAATGGGTGAGCGGCACAATAGCAGGTCATTACGATAGATTCTCGTATCAAGGCTCTCTGTGGCTTTGTAACGTTGGGATAGGCAGCACTACCACAGAAACACCAACAGAAAGCAGTAGGACGTGGATAAAACAGGTGTCACAGAGTGATGTGTATAGTCTGGAAATAACCATTGAAAGTGGAGCAATACATGACTCACAAGGTAGTGTAGTATTATTGGCAACATACAGAAAGGGAAATGTTGATATATCAGACACTATCACAAGCACATTATGGTCATGGATACGCATAAGCGGTCAAAGTACGGATACTGAGTGGAATACATCACATAAGGGCGTAGGTAGAAGAATAACAGTGTTAGCATCAGAAGTCGATTCTATGGCTTCATTTGACTGTATAATAGAAGGATAATATATGGGTACAAAAGCAAGAGGGGGTATCACCCTTTATAATGTAAAAAACGGAAAAGACGCAGAGTATCATCGGTTGCGTCCACAGAGCGAGAAAGCTGTTGTGGGGGGTGATAACTCACTGTATATCACACTTTCGTATATCATCGAGCACGTCAATGGTGCGCAAGTGACAACGGAAGCAGGTAGCACACAAGGATACCATGTCGCTGCACGTATGAACAACGGTGTATCTATCGCTATGACAAGCGGAGCGGTGAATAGTGGTACTTATAAGTTAACGGACTATTCAAAGGCACAGAACCGCCCCGATTATGTTATCATTGAATTGAGAGATAGTGCCGATAAGGTCGTTGACATTCGTACTGCACAAATAATTATGGAAGCATCTTCTTATGTCGATATAGTAGCTGATTTGCGTACTACGGTATCGCAGCATGGAGATAGCATCTCAACTATCAAGCAGACTGCTGACAGTATATCCCTTAAGGTGGACGGGATAAAGAATGGTGTAAAGAATCTCATTAAGGGGGGACAGCTGAACAGAACAATTAGCCGTGCGTTTGCTATGGTAAACGATGGAGAATTGACTGTAAAGCTAAAGCCTGAAACGGATTACACGTTAACGGTAAATGGTCGCATAAGTAGTAGCGCATTGGACAAACGTCAGATGCTGCGCACATATATCTTCGATAAAAGTTTGAAAGGCTTTATGGTAGATTGCGATATACAAGCTACATCTGACACAACCAACTCTGTCACATTCCGCATTCCAAAAGACAAAGCATCAGTGGATAACACATATTGCTTTAACTGTTACTCTTTCCCTAACCAACTTCCGCAAGGTAAGAACGGCGAGGTAACCGTTAATTGGATCACGCTCACCGAGGGCACGCAGGCGGCGGCATCGTGGATACCGTCAAAGGAGGAGAGCGGAGAGGAACGGGTGAAGACCGTGGAGGCGAGGCTGGAAAACGGAGAGTTCCGTGTCAAGAGCGACAGGACTGTGTTTGTTGATAATACTGGTAAGGAAACTGTACTTATAGAAGATGGCAAGTTGTCAGCAGCATTGATTGATGCAGTGAAAATCGTTGCAGCGGGCATACAAGCACAAAAGATTGATGCTGGTAAGGCTACGATTAGTAACCTTATTGTAGATGGGGAAAGTGAGTTTAGAGGAAAGCTGAAAGGCACAAGTGGCTCGTTTACTTCGTTAGATTGCCTTGACGGTACTAATAAGGTTGGTGGCATTACATTCGGGACTATGGGAAATAAAGGCTATATGGCTTTTACAGGTGATTTTGGAATGTTGGGCGAAACAACGGGTGACATTCGTAAGCGTTTCCATAATTTTTATGCAACCAACCTTTATTGTAACAGTCAGTTTGGACATAAGTCGAGAGTATGTGCGGTTATAAGGGACGAGGAAATGTTTGTCTATAATGATGGGCATCTTGAAAATGGTATTCGTATAATGTTAACTTTTGGACTTAAAGAGATAAATGGTCGTAAGACTAATTATTATAAGATTCCGATGTATTCTCCTGGTTTCGGTGGTGAATCAGGAGTGGTGATGGATATTGATAATCCAAAGGCTCAAAAGGGTACGCAAACCTATTTTGATGAACTTCCAGTAGGCATCCCTATTGATGTTGTAATCTTCAACTGTACACGAGGTTGTGTTTATGACTTTATTGGTATGGGTTACGGTAAGCAGTGGACGGTGATAAATGGGAATGACGATACTTCGGTCACTATTTGTTGTCACGGAGGTGCGTTTGATGTCCATGGCGGATATATTTTGGATTGCTGCTATGTCAATCCTGTTTGGTTGTCGCCGTCATCGGTTGATGCAACCAGTCCTGGTGCAGGTGTCATGGTGGGCAAAGAGTTGGATATGAATTGGTAACAAATTAATTTAAAGTGAAATAATATGAAAAGTTTTTTAGATTGTATTTACAGGATTTTTGGAAGGATCGCTGCTATTGGTAGCGACAAGTATCTGCATTTTGTTGTAGGACTTGTAATTGCGGTGGCAGCTTGCAAGGGTCTACGCTCTATTGATGCGTGGCTTATGCTATCATTAGTTCCTGCTTTCTTTGTTATGGCAGGTAAGGAGAGTGTTGATTATTACCTACGTGGAGAGCAGTTCGATTGGAAAGATGTCGCTGCTGGCATGGTGGGTGCAGTTGTCGGAGTCTTAATGTGTCTGGTATGAATTATTTAGAGCAGTTTAAGTACTTGATTTGTACAGTATTGAGTGGCTTGCTCACCTTTTTCTTTCCCATCAAGGATTTAATGTACGCAATGTTTACTGTATTCTTTGTAAATTTTGTGTTTGGTGTCATCGCAGGACAGCTCAATGGTGAAGATTGGAGTTGGAAAAAGGCAGGTGTATTCTTTGTACACTGTGGCCTATTTTTCTTTGTAACATCATGCGTGTTTGTCACTGGTAACTTTATGGGACCAAAGGAGGAAACTTACGGAGTCGTAAAGCTGTTATGTTGGGTGGCAATATGGTTCTATGGAACAAATATAGTTCGCAACTGGCAACTTATGATGGTCGAAGGTACGACTATGTGGAAAATCGCAGGGTTTATTTATTACGTCCTTACATTAAAGGCTGTTGAAAAGATACCATTCCTCAGCGAATATCTCAAAACGGCTCATGTAAAAGTCGATGACAACAAACCAAAGTTTGAATAACCATTTAACGATAAAGATATGACAGAAGAAGAGAAGAGTGGCGTCGTTCAAGAGGTGATAAACACCATCAAAGGACAATCGCAGGATATTACAGAACTGCCCGTGTCAGATAACATTGAGGATTTCGCGTCATTACCAGTGGTAGCACAAGATGGCACGCTTAAGAAGATGAGCGTAACAATGCTCAAAGGAAAGAAGGGTGACAAGGGTGAAAACGGAATAGATGGCACGAATGGAGCTGATGGTCGCCTCCGATTGCAGAATCATGGCACAAATGATAAGGTATTTGCGCTCACACCGAATGTTATGCACGTGTGGGGCGAGGTTGATAGCCTTACGCTCACTTTAGCACCAAACACAGATACACAATTTGTAGCCGAGTATTGCTTTCAGTTCACTTGCCCAGCAGCGAGTGGTACAGAACTTTCTCTACCAAGTTCTATAAAGTGGATAGGCGATGTGTTCAAGCCACAAAAGGGACAGACATACCAAGGGTGTGTCGTTAACGGACTTTTAATAATGGGAGGAACTTTATGATTTTATTTGAAAAATTACTTGCAAACGTGGCGAAAAATCCAAAGTTTGTGCATTTTGAAGACCCAGAGGTGAAGCGCATCTGTATAGAGACTTGGGATAAGGACGGTGATGGAGAGTTAAGTATGGAGGAAGCTGCTGCCGTTAGTTCCATCGGTACTACGTTTACAAACAACAAAGCTATAAGAGCCTTTAAAGAGTTCAAGTTTTTTAAGAACATCAAAGTATTAGGGAAACAAATTGGGTCTTATGTATCCTTTTCTAATTGCACGAATCTAAGTTCTCTTGAACTACCCGAGTCACTTGTAACATTATCTTATCAAGCATTTTATAATACGGGATTAAAAGTGATTACTATCCCAGTTAATGTGAAAGAAATTTATAGAGAATCTATAATAGGAAACAAGAAACTTACAGCAGTTATTCTTTTACCAGAAACCCCTCCTAAAATTTTTAATTATTCTATTCTTAATAATGAGAATTTAAAATATATCTATGTTCCAGACTCAAGTTTTGAACGATATAAGCAGGAGTATAGTAGCTTTTGGTTAGCCAATTTAATCCGCCCTCTCAGCGAGTATCAAGGATGATATTTGTTAAGAATGGTATGTATTTACCTTTATGTAAATTTAGGAGTATATAATTAGGCTGATATTTTTATATAAATAATTCTTATGAAACAATACAAGAAAGAAAATGACACCTACAACGGTGTTTATATCGAGGTAGGCGGGGTTAGAATTATCAACCCAACAGAAGACACGCTCAAGGCAAACGGCTATGAGCAGGTAGAAACAGAAACGGCAGAACAACTCCTGCAAGATGCGAAAGACAGAAAACTTGCAGAACTTGACGTGTTCAATCAGTCATCAGATGTAAACGACTTCACGTTTAAGGGCATGCACACGTGGTTAACACCTTCAGAACGTGCAAGCTATAATGTGAGCATTACCGCAGCGGAAGCACTTGGCGAAACGACTATCACATTTGCCATTGCAGAACAACCTTTGACGATTGATATTCCAACGGCAAAGATTGTCCTTGCAAAGATTCAACGTTATGCGGATGCAACTTTCATGGTGACGGTCAAACATAAGGCGGCTATCGCATCTTTGTCGTCAATAGAGGAAGTGAGCGCATACGACTTCACGAAAGGTTATCCCGAAAAGCTACAGTTATGAAAATAGCAGTACTTATATCAAGCATTATCGGAAGCCTGCTACTAATGGGGTACACGATATTAATGGCGAAAAAGAAAGGCTGCCCATTATGTAGCCTTTCTGAAACCGCCTATATTGTTAAATCGCCAAATATATTCACGTTTGTACTTGTCATGGGTGCTTTCCTTATGACACCGCAAATGATTGTAAATACAAGTGGTTGGGTAGGCTTTTTAGGCATTGTGTTCCTTTTTGGAATGATGATGGTCGGAGCAAGCCCACATTATCGAACGATTGGCAGAGCATTACACATGATAGGGGCTTTCACGGCTGCTATTTCCTCTCAACTCTTAATCGGGCTTACTGATTATCGTTTTCTTGTCTTTTGGCTGATATACGGAATCATCTACCTTGTCAGACGGAAGCGAAGTGTTCTATGGGAGGAAGGCGTGTGCTTTACTATTATTACAACATTTAATATTTTTGGATAATGGAAACAGTAACCATAGGAAACGAAAGCAGCGGACACGTTGACGGGATATTAAGAATCAACAGAAAGAGCGACTTCCCACTTGGCATTAAACTGATAAGAGATGGTGAAATTGTAGTATTCCCTGATTGCGACTTCACTGTTAAGGCGACCGCAGGCAGTGGCTTTACCGTGTACAAGGCAGAGAGGAGGAACGGAGTATGTTCTAATTGTCAAGTCGCAGACAAACAACTGATAATATTCTTCGATAACCACAACTTAGGAAAAGGAAGAGTAAAGATTGATGTGTCTATTGACTTTCCCGATGAGAATTTCTCAGACGGATTCAGACGAGAAACATTCACTGCCACTTCTAACATTGATCTCGTTGACGACAATGGTGATGCTCTAAAACTCGGTATGCCCGACCCTATTGTGATAGAGAAGGAAGTCATTAAAGAGAAGAAAAGTATCTTAGTTTGGCAAATTTAATAAACATAACAGAATGGGTGCTTATAATTTTATAAATGCTCTATAAGTTTTTATATAATAATTATAAGAAAATTATAAACTGATATTCAAATAGTTACATGGATATTTATAATTTGTTTATAAAAAGTTTATAAGAATTTTATAGAAATTATAAAGCACTCATTCGCAAAGGAAATAGATTATGGCAAATTTTACAATAGCGGAAATGGTACAATCCAACACCGCAGACAGATTAAAGATTAGCAACAACCCACCAACAAGCGTAAGGGTTCATCTGACAGAAACGATTACGCTTTTAGAGTGTATTAGAGCAGAGTGGGAAGAATATTGTGAGAGGTATTCTCTCGGTACTCCTGCAATACGTATTTCAAGCGGATATCGCTCACCAGAATTGAATAAGGCAGTAGGCGGAGTGAAGACCTCTGCACACGTTGAGGGATACGCAGCAGACTTGCAACCTGTCAATGGTAAGCAAGATGAGTTTGAACGTTTCTTTGCAACAGAGTTTTCCCATATGGGTTATGCTTATGACCAAATCATCATCGAGAAGTCGAAAACAGCCCGATGGGTGCACGTGGGTTATAAGCGTGCGGACGGCAAGCAACGCCGTATGTGTTTCACTTTAAACGTATAAGAGTATGGAAGATAAAGAAATCAAGTACTACGTGTACACGATGTTAATCATCATTGGATTACTTGCGATGACGGCACTCTGCTTCACAAGTTGTTCACATAGAGTGTATGTACCTGTGCAGTCTATCCGCACTGATACGGTCTATATGGCAAAAAAAGACAGCGTACATATCAAGGATAGTTTAATCACTCGACAGGTGATTAACATCCGTGATAGTGTCGCTATTCATGATAGCATTGTAATCATCAAGGATGATCAAGGACACATCAAGGAAAAGTTAATTGTTCGCTATCGTGACCGCTGGCACGCCACGCAGGATAATCTTACGCTCCAACGCCAGATAGACCGTTACAAGGCAAGCAATGATAGCCTACGTGCAACAAAGACAGAATATAAGGAAGTTCCTATACCAGTAGAGAAGAAACTATCTTGGTGGCAGAAATTCAAGATGGATGTCGGTGGCTGGGCTATTGGGGCGATGTCAACCTTTCTACTTGCAATCATTGGCTATATCGTTGTTTGGCTGTTGAAGAAGTATAGGAAGATTTAATTCTTTCCAATGTTTGCAATATTTGAAAGAATTTGCATAAAAGCATTGAATAAATATTCTTTTTCTCTTGCATCTTTCACGATAATTTGCTAAATTTGTAGGAGAAAAGTATTGAATTTGTTTTGAATTGATTTAGGTTTTTAGTTATTTAAGGTAAGATTATTTTTAGGATAACCCTGCAATCCGAGAGGACAAGCAGGGTTTTTCGTGTAAACAAAAAAGGGAGCACCTACTTGGCACTCCCTTTGTAAATCCTAAACTTCTGAATGACAATGTACAATGGAACGTTCATAAGGTCATTAGCCCTTGCAAAGTCCATCAATTCTTGAAAATCTCTCTTTCCCATATTATCTTTTGATTGTTAATACTTTGCCTACGATTGCTTTGTCGAACGTCACCCAATCAACAGCAATCTTTTCTTTCCTATTGCGAAACGAAAGGGTGACGAAAAATTGAGCATTAATGTGTTTCTGCTCATAAGGCAAGACACCCTTATCTATCGTTTCGTAGTGTTCGGGTATCTCCGATTTCTCGATAACTATACCCTTTACAAGTCTGTTGTTACTATGTACGTAAACGGCAAACCCAAATGTAGCAAGGGTTACAACTGCCATTATACAAAACTTTGTTCTACTCATGCTGCTTTCTTTTTTGTTAGACCTAATTCCTTTGCGAACTCACGCAGCTTTGTTAAGCCACAACCGATAAAGGCAGCGAGTTCCTTGTTTGTCTTCAAATGATAGTTCTCACGTAGATAGTCAGCTTGCCTATCTGTGAGTTCATACTTTTTATGGTTTTTCTTGTCCCACTCCATCATGTGTCTATCGGCTTCCATTCGTGCGTCAGGATTGAGTTCAAGGGCAGCCGTACCGCTTTCGTTGATATACTTCTCTGACACAAGATTTAGTTCGATAACATCAAGTGAACGCCTGCAATTCTCATCTTTATTGAGGTCAATGCCAACGCAATCCTTACAGAGTATTTCCTCAACCTGCCCCCATGCTTGGCGGACAGAGTGAAGTCGTGCAGGCTTAAAGGTAAGGGCGAAGTTTACAGGAGGACAAGACGGACATCCTTCAATGAACTTATCGAACAATTCTACCGAGTAGTTAATAAGCTCGTATGCAAGGATAATATATGACTTTAAGTCGCTATCTTTTATCATATTTCTATCAAGCACTCTTTTTATTGCTTGCTGGAATAGAAAGATATGAGGTTTTAGCCTTTCATCGACACTATCGAGGAAGTCCATGTAAAGCTGACGTTTGTCGGTTTCTGCGTTCTGCATATCCTGCATATTGAGTTTCTCAAAAACATCATATCGGGACATAGCATCTTTGCACGCTTTCTTTATTCTTTGTCGATACAAGCCCGCTTCTTTGATTTTCTCTATTGCATCACGCATATAGGTATGGGCGATGTCATTCGTTCCACCTACGATAGTGTGAAATAGGGCTGAAACATGGTTAAATGTTTCCCTATGTTTTTCTGTTATCTTCATGAAATCAACTATTTCTTTCTTAGCCAACTTCTTTGCGTTAAATTCATTCATGTGCGTATTTCCCTGCTTTAATGATTCTATCGGCTGCCTCTGAACCGTAAACCTGCCATAAACCACTCTCATATTGACAAATATGGTCACCAAGTCTGGCTATCGTTCGTCCTTTGGTATGCGTCTTCTTGAGGATTACAGCAGGCTTTCCTCCTGCATCTTTCGTAACTGCCATTACACACGGCAGGTTGTAAATGTCATTGATGTTCCTCCCATCAAATGAAATATCTAAAATCACTCTCATTGTTAGTTAAACCATTCTTTGTAAAGTTCATTCTTTCGTGTTTCGTAGTCAGCACCACGATACTCATTTTCTAATTGTGCAATCTGTCTGAGTTTTGCCTTGACACATCGAGGAAAGAACTTTTTATTTATCTTCATCGCCTGCCCAACAAGTGCAGCACGTCTATTAATGTATTCCTTTGCTGTCATAGTTATGCCCGTATCAGAGAACGTTAGCGCATACTCATTCGTTTTTTATTGTGTTAGTATCTAAACCTTATAAGGTTGCAAATCTTTTGCTTCCTCCTCCCACATATCGCCCTCGTTTCCTTCGAAATCAAGGAAAACTGTTCCGTTGCTCAAGTCTTTAAGCGACGAATAAATCCCTACGACTATCATCGGGAATCCGTCTTCTTTATTGCAGACCTTATCACCGATATTTAAGTCTTTAATGTTCATGTCTTATTCCCCTAACTCCTCGTGGTACTTTCGCAATTTTTCCTTCACACGCTTTGCAGCCTCTTCGACTTGCTCGACGGTGCGGAAGTAATTGTAGCTACGCCATGACGAATCATCGAGCTTAGAGCCTTCTTCCAAGCCGTCCAATACGCTAAAGTCAGTATCAAAACAATAAAATCTATCTCCCTTTTTTGCTCTCCACCGCACCTTTTCAACCTCTTTCTTTTCAGCGTTCCATTGCAAACCCTCCTCTTTCATCTTGTCGAAAAGGGTTTGTTTTTCTTCTTCTGTGGCGTGAGATAATATTTGGTTACTCCTACCCCATTTATCTCTATCTGAAAAATAAGAAATTAAAAGATCTCCGAAAGTATTTATACCAACATAATATGAATGGAAACCCCTTTTATCTGTACTCTTGTAAATAAAAGCATTGTGTCTTTGTCCATGTACAACAACAACAAGCACATCCCCGTCCTTGAACTCTTCCTCTTTTTCTTCTTTCTCAAAGACAACCACATTGTCCTTAATAACCGCCTTGCAGCCTTCTGGGATATTAAGGCTATCCCCTGCCTTTAATATTACTTCCATAGTTATTTACTTTTTATGTTTATTCTATTTGTCTTCTATTTTCTTTCTAACATCTTCTGTACCGTAGAAATATTTCATGTCTTCATCAAGTCCATTCATTAGCCATTTTCTACGACGTTGTGATTTAGTCAATCCCATATGTTAATCTACTAATTCAAAACTATACGCTACCACCCAAGGGTTGTTCTCCCACGTGCCTTTGCCACTGATTTTGTCGATGAGAGCAGCAAAGGCTTCACGTGGTGTTGGAAATATTTTCTGCCAACGAACGGGAATATTATTCATTTTCCCCTTTGTTGCGAGCACATATTCTTCTTTATTAAAGAAACGTTGAGGATAAATCCCCTCTCGCAGAATTTCATCGTCTGATATACTCTGGAGACGTTCCACCTTGACATCTGTAATTCTGATGTGATGAGGGAGCAAATCGGCACGGACAAACATTTTATTAGTCCAGCCTGCCTTAAACTCCTTGCGTGGCATACCACTTCGTCAAGTATAGCGTCGCTGTACATCGGGAGACGTTCAATAATATCCTTATATGGCTGTGCTATTGCTACCACTTCCCCAACCTTATAAGGAAGATGTTTCTTTGTTTCTTCCCAATTACCAAGCGGTACGTTGTCTCTTAGCACTCGCCTTGTCATTGTCTTTGTACCGTCAAGCACCGCCTGCGTCAGGCAGTGCTTATCTGAAAACATTATCTTTCTCATACGCTTTATCGTTCAAATCGCACTTGTCGCAATCGAAATCCTCGCTTGTTTCGATAAATATGTACTGCTTGTTATTTATCATTATTCCATTCATAACTTTAATTGTTTGCCAGTGCAACAGCGATATTTCCATTGTACTTTACATTTTTTACTTTGAAGATTTCGTCATGGTATCTTTCAACACCAGTCCAGTCTGTATCTTCTACAACCACTTCAACATCTCCGTGCTTTTCGTACATTTCTTGAAGTTTCTTTTGTAATTCTGTTATTGTCATAATTGATAATTACTTATTAATTCCAACACTTTTTTCTTAAACTCTTCTTCTGTATCGCAGAAATAATAATCTGCTGCATTATCGTCCGTGTCATAAACTACACCATCTTTGTAGAATATCACCCAACCTTCATCTTCATTCGGCATGCTTTTTCTTGTGTGATATGGTGCTGTAAGCCCGCTATATCTATCGCATTCTGGGTAGTCTATCGGGAATAACCCTACACTTCTAAGCCAATTCCTTAGCTCCGATGTGTTTTTATTTATATACGCTGATTTCATATCCCCAATGCTTGTTTAATTCGTTTCTTATAGTCCTCATTGGCTGCCTGCTTGGCTTCAGAAAGTGAGACATAACAACCGATATATCTACTATCACTGAATAAATTAAATTCGCTATAAGCAAATTTTACCTTGTAAGAAAAGCCCCAAGAATATATCGCAATGTATGGTTCTTCTTCGAAGATTCTTGCCCATTTCAATTTTGGCATATCCTCCACAACACTCTCACGCCCTGCATTGAAAGCTGCCTTGATGTCATCAAAGGTAAAGTACCTATCATATTCAATGATAGGACCGCCTTTCCCATTTACTCTGGCATACTCTTTCAATGCGTACGCCAGAGATAAATCTTTCTTTTCCATACTATTCCTCAACTTCCTTAAATTCACCGTCAACCAACTTATAGAACGTGTCCGCCTTGATACGCTCATCATCTACTTGCTCGGTCTTTACACAGATAGGAATCCAAACACCATCAATACAATCCCATTCTGCAAGTGTTATCCAGCTTCCAATCTTAGCTTTGGCAATAGAATTGCTGCCAGCAGCCATAACAACAGAGTGATTACCTGTACTCTCTATCTTAGCAGAGTAACCACTTGAACCAATCTTAGCAGAGTTACCACTTGAACCAATTTGAGCAGAGTCACCACTTGAACCAATCTTAGCAGAGTAACCACTTGAACCAATCTGAGCATAGTTACCACTTGAACCAATCTGAGCATAGTCACCGCTTGAACCAATCTTAGCAGAGTCACCACTTGAACCAATCTGAGCATAGTCACCGCTTGAACCAATCTTAGCAGAGTAACCACTTGAACCAATCTGAGCATAGTTACCAC
>ERZ773045.145-NODE-145-length-38673-cov-8.570382_pt1 | contig 38673 bp, 34 predicted proteins | sample MGYA00580635_ERZ773045 | MGnify/ENA primary metagenome ERZ773045 (study PRJEB29015, sample SAMEA2738115) | human oral metagenome | biome: human oral; feature: human-associated habitat; material: saliva | place: China | collected 2261 ...
CGTAGACGCAACTTTAGTGTACTCTAAAAAGTGTCTATGTCGGCTGTAGAAAAATTCATTTAAATTTCGAAAAAAGGCCGTGTAGAGATCTATACGGTCTTTTCTTTTTGGAGTAAGATAGATTATTAAAAAAATTTTAAAGACGAATTACTTGGAGGATAAATAAATGACAAACTTAGAAAACAACTTAGATACATTAAAAGGATATTTCGGAGAATTTGGAGGAAGCTTTGTTCCTGAAGCAGTACAGAAAGCATTAGATGAATTAGAAGAAGCGTATAATAAATACAAAGATGACGAAGAATTTTTAGCTGAATATGCACACTATTTAAAAGACTATTCAGGCCGTGAAACACCACTTTACTACGCTGAGACATTAACAAAAGAACTTGGTGGAGCTAAAATCTATTTAAAACGTGAAGATTTAAACCACCTTGGCGCACATAAACTTAATAACGTTATTGGACAAATTTTACTAGCTAAACGTATGGGTAAAAAGAAAGTGATCGCTGAAACTGGTGCTGGACAACACGGTGTTGCTACTGCAGCTGCTGCCGCTAAATTCGGTATGGAATGTGAAATCTACATGGGCGCATTAGATGTTGAACGCCAACGTCTAAATGTATTTAGAATGGAAATGCTTGGAGCAAAAGTACACCCGGCTCAAGAAGGAGAAAAAACTTTAAAAGAAGCTGTTGACGCTGCATTTAAAGCATGGATTGAAAATATTGATGATACTTTCTACGTACTTGGTTCAGCAGTAGGCCCTCACCCATACCCAACTATCGTTAAAGACTTCCAAACAGTTATTAGTAAAGAAGCTAAACGTCAAATTCTAGAAAAAGAAGGCCGTTTACCTGACTTAGTTGTAGCTTGTGTTGGTGGTGGATCTAACGCTATCGGTGCTTTCGCAGAATTTATACCACATGAAGAAGTAGCTCTTTTAGGTGTAGAAGCTGCTGGACGTGGTTTAAACACAGATCGTCACGCTGCAACACTAACTCTTGGAACTGTTGGTGTATTAGATGGAATGAAGACTTACGCATTATTTAATGAAGATGGTTCTGTTAAACCTGTTTATTCTATTTCTCCAGGTTTAGATTACCCTGGTATTGGACCAGAACACTCATTCCTAAGAGATGCAAAACGAGCAGAATATGTAAGTGCAACTGATGATGAAGCAGTTGATGCGCTACTTTTACTAACTAGAACAGAAGGTATTATTCCCGCTATCGAAAGTTCTCACGCACTGGCAGAAGTTATCAAACGCGCTCCAAAAATGGATAAAGATAAAGTAATTATCGTTAACGTATCTGGTCGTGGAGATAAAGACGTAGCGGCAATCGCTGAATACTTAGAAAATAGAAAATAACCCTCTTGTATAAATATACTTTTAACGTAGAAAAGAGTACAAACCAATTGTTTGTACTCTTTTTGTATATAGAATAATAAATCATTAGTGTTTCCCAAAACAATCCTCAACCATAGCATTAACATTATTTGTTATATTTATGATTTCTCCTAATCTACCGTCTAAACCATTTATTGTTTGACCTGTATTTTTCTTAAGTAAGTCATTAAATACTGTCGCTTGTGTATTGATTTTTGCTAGTATTTGACTAACTGTGTTATGCGCTTTTAATATTCCACTTAAATTATCATAACCATATATTAGTTCCTCTAGCGAGTCCTGTAATAACCCTTCTATTTGTGATAACCCTTCATTTATTGTATCTATATTATCTAGTGTAGATTGATGCTTTTCTACCAGCTGAGCTCCAATTTGAGCTAGATCTTTTATACCACTTGATTGTCTTACATCACCTTCTACTGATCCATAATATTTCTTTTCGTTATCACTTTCATTCCCTTTTTTCTCTCTATAGTAAATTTGAGTCGGATAGTCCGCCACTACTTTTTCTGCATAGTCTTTATTTTTCCTTACACTATCTAATGAACCTTGCATAAATGCTTTTGCCTGTTGGAAATAATCTCCAAGTTTACTTTGCATATCTTTTGAAAGTTCTTTTGTTCTTGTATCTACTTGATTGTCAAAAGCTTTCACCACGGCTACATCATCAAATACTCCCGATTGATTTAAAAATGTATTATAATCTACCGCTAGTGTTGGCGCTTGATAATTACCTACTACTTCTTCATTTGCTTTTAATTTATTACCCAAATCCTTATCAGAGCTATTAAAACTATAATTAGTTAGTTGTACTGTTGAATTCATATATTGAAAACAATTTATTAGTGTTTGAACGTTTTTCTTTTCTACTTGGATTATTTCTTTTAAGGCATCCACTATTCCATCATCAAAACCACTTCTGTTATTTTCACCTCTGAAGCTTTCTCTTATTCTACCTTCAAACCCATTAATAACACTTTCTCCCAATTTCCCTATACTACTTCTTACTGATAAACTAACTATTCTCCCCTTGCCTCCAGCAGGTGCTACATTTTCTGTTTTCCTAATATTACTTAGTACACCTTGGCTAGAATCACCTACATCAGTTAAATTACAACTTATCTCATAATATTTAAATTTATCTCCATTCCCCGTTATCAACTCCTTATCCCCTATTTCCATATTAAGAAATTTAGCAAAAAAATAGCTTCCATTATATCCAGCAAACTCTGCATATTTCCCTTTTTTTGTATCTAAATCAGCAAAGAAACTATCTATTTTACCGATCATATCTAACACCTGAATCTGTTTTAAGTGATCAGCAACATATTGTTCCAATGTCTCTTTCCTATTTTCTTTTCGACTTGATAATTCATTATTATATGATTCCGCTCTATTTAAGATTGATAATGCCGTTTCTAAATCTGCGATTGAGTTTTTTAATTCTCCTGATAAACTTTGTAAGCTTTCATGATTTATTTTTATCTCTAACGAGCCTTTAACAGTTTTAACATATTTGGGAGAAAATAATTTTTCAGGGTATAAATTTTTTACATTAATTTTAAAATCAACCTTCCCATCATTTTCTACATCTAATTCTTCTAAAATCACTTTTTGAACTACTTTACCATTTTTATCTACTAAATTTCCATCATTATCAAAATTAGTCCATGACGCTAAAGAATGATATGTATTAACTAATGATGTTAAAAATCCTAAACCAGTTAGCCCATGATTATTAATTCCACTATCCACGTAGATTGCAGTACCTAACCTATTCCCACCAAAATTCCCAATAGCATCTCGAGGATTTCTATAATTCTTTATTAAACTTGGGTTCTTTAAGGCAAACTTAATTTCTTCTTTAGTCAAGGTATTTGCTGGATCAGGAGCATTAAAAACGGTTGCCCTTGATTTATTTTTTATTGCTGTGCGGATAGCCATATACCCACCTAACGAATGTCCTGTAAAATCAATATCAGAATATGGGTATTCCTCCTTTATCTTTTCAGCAAATTTTTCTGATGTTTCAAGTTGGTTTGTTGTTACTAATTTTTTTGTGCTTGGTATTAATGGATCTGTTGCAAACTTATTTTTAGCTGATGGCAATCTATGTTGAATTGAATCCTGTATTCTATAAAATTCTAAAGAGGATTTTTTACCTTGTATAACTTGTTGAATATCTGTTTGTGTATCAAGTTGATCTGAAAAGTCTGTACCTGCATAGGCAATAACTATTTGACTTGTATCTACTTCTCCATTACTATCTACAGGAGCTACAGCCATTGCCTGCATTCCATTATCTTGGTTGTTCTCTACGGCTAGGACTTTGAACTTCTTGTCACTTGTCACCTCCCCTTCATTCACTTTTCCATCGCTTATATCATAAGCATCATTTGATAAGCCATGATAATTTTTATCTGTTGTGTTATTTTGCATATATTACCTCTATATTAGACTCATTCATATTATTTTCACTCTCTATCAGATTAATATCTCCTTCTTTTGTAGAACCTAAAACTACTTCCTTCCTTTCCCTCCACGAAGTAAAGTACAAGTCTATTTTATCATTTATAACTACATCGTATCTCCAAGATCCCGTTGAAACATTTTTTTTGTACTTTCCAAACTTAATTTTTCTTATTTCTTCTTTGTTTTGTAACTCTACTTTTTCTTTTATATATTCTACTATTCTATCTTGATCTTGCCTAAGTGCCTTCTCATCAACTTTATCAGCACACCCTGTTGTAAATACTGTTAGTAGAACCAAACATGTTATACTCACAAATACTTTTGCTATCTTTTTCATTTTTCCAACCTCCTCTATAGACACCTTTTTTATTTATTATAGCATATACTTATACAAAAAAAATAGAGTTATTATACTCTTTTTATTTGGTTATTAAGAAATATATTTCCTTAATAGTTTTTATTCGCTTAGATTCTTAATAAAAAATTTTTATAAAAATAATAATATCACTTTTAAACTTTTTTCAAAAATTTCAAAAGAGTACAAACCAATTGTTTGTACTCTTTTTGTATATAGAATCATGCTATTTTTTGAATTTTTTGTGTGTTTCTGTGTAGAATAGTAACCCTATAACTGTTAATCCGATTCCCCCTAAAGCTAAACCTGTTTGAGCGATAAGCGTACTTACTAATGTATATACCCCACCTAAAATTGCGATTATTGGAATAATTGGGTATAATGGCACTTTGTAAGGACGTTCTAATTCAGGATTTTTCTTACGTAAGATGATTACCGCAAGGAATGTAGCAGTATAGAAGAACCACATTACAAATACTAGTAAGTCAGTTAACATATCAAAGCTTCCTGTTAACATCATGATACCAGCTAATACTAATAATAGTAATCCAGCGTTTACTGGAATAGAATCTTTATTTAATTTTGTCCAAACATTTTTCATTGGAATTTGATCACTTTTCGCCATTGCGTAAGGCACACGAATTCCTGCCATTGTAAATCCGTTTATAGCACCGTATACACTTATTAGGATACCGATTGTTAGGATTTTACCACCTAGTCCTCCAAATAACTTAGCTGCTACTTCACTAGCTACTGTTTGGTTACCAGCAACACGGTCTAATGGTAAACTCATTAGATACGCAACATTTATAAGTACATATACTGCCATAACTACTGCAAGACCTAGGAAAATAGCTCTTGGTAAGTCTTTTTGAGGATTTTTCATTTCTCCAGCCATACTACCTACGTTTGTCCATCCTTCATACGCGAACATAGCAGCCAGTAATGCTCCACCTAATCCACCTGCGAATGAGATATCTTTTCCTGCTTCGATTGGGAACAGTTGTAGAGGTTGAGAATCTGATTGGAATAAACCAAAAAGTATAATAGCAATTAATGGAATTAATTTACAGATTGTAGCAACTGTTTGGATAACTCCACCTGTTTTTCCTCCTAAAAAGTTTAAAAACATTAGTGATGCCGCTGCTGCAAAAGCAATTGGTAAATGCCATGTTTTATCTAAATTTAATAAGTTCAACACTTGTGTTGAGAAGATAACCGCTAAAGCTGCTATCATAGCTGGGAAATAGATAACTGATTGTGCCCAACCTAATAAGAACGCTGCTGTTTTACCATAAGCTTTTTCAATCCAAACAACCATCCCACCAACTTCTGGGATAGAAGCTGCAAGTTCAGCTACTGTAAGACCTGCACATATTGTAATTACTCCCGCTAATGCCCAAGCTAAAAGCCCTAAACTCATTGTTCCAGTTGTTTTATATATTATGGCGGCTTTAAAGAATACCCCCGCTCCTATTACAGAACCTATTACCGTCATAAATGCCGGTAAGAATCCTATCGTTCTTTTTAATTCGCTCATAAATTATGCCTCCTTTTTTGTATTTTTTTTGTAATCGTTTTTATAGGTATATTATACCTTTTTTTTAAATAAAAATAAAGTAAATAGATGTTGGATTTTTTATGTAACAGATTTTGAATTGTTATTATCTACAAAGTTAGCTGTATCAAGATTACTTTAATTTTCATGAAACACCCTTTCATAAACACATTAAATATTTTATGGCTATTTTATATAGAAAATACACTTTTCATAAAAAAGTCGAGTCGTAACTTTATTTAAAAGCTACGACCTTCTATTTCACCTATTATTATTTTGTTATTTCAAAAATTCATCTTTCTCTATTGTTAATCTTCCCATATTGTCTTTTGAATATGAGCTACCACTATAGTTCTTCCAATCTGTCAATACAGTATCTAATAGTTTATCAGACTTTTCTTGTAGATATTCTTTTGAGATATTGTATTTCTCAAGGAGTTCTCTTCTTTGTTTAGGTTTATCATTTGTTAAAGGAACCTTTTCTCCACGGAAAGTTACACTATTTTTCAATTTATGTGTACTCATATCATATACATAGTTTATATCTAAATATATTCCTTCATCTATTAATGTCGAGCTATTAAAACCTACTTTTTTTACTTCATTTAAAGTCACTAAAGTAAACTCTATATTACTATTATCAACTTTTTCTTTATAATATAAATTTATAATATCCACTTGCCTATCATTAAGAGGTATTGGTTTGATTTGTCCCATTCTGTCTATAGAAGCAATGGGCAGTATATTGTAATATGAGTTATACATCTCTTCAAATGCATTTCTATTATTTATCTTATAATAACCATAGAAACTACCTATCAATATTACTACAGTAGTTATACATATTTTCCATTTATTACTAAACTTTTTCATTTATTATTACCTTCCATTATAAACATCATTATAATGTTTATTTTAATTACAGTAAATAAAATCTCTATTTTTTTATTTATTATATCATATTTTTATACAAAACTAATATCTTAAGCTATATCTATTCTTAGCATTCATTTTTAAAAATACTATCTTATTACTTGATAAGAAAAAAAGAAGAAGCTAATATATAGCTACTTCTATCTCTTTTAATTATTCTTTTCCTGCCTCATAAACATCATCCAGCAGTTTATTTATTTCTTGTTTTATCTCTTTTTCATACTTAGTTTTTTCTTCTTCTGTTAACTTTCTACTAGGTTTTTCTTTACCTTGATCAATATTACTTCTAATTATATTCATATTTTCATCTAAAATTATAAGTTTAGTACGCTTATCCATGTAGATATCTAGTTCCTTTTCACTTGGAGACAAAATGATGATTTTTACTTCACCTTTAGTTTCTAACCTTGGTATTCTATCCATAATCTTTAAGTCATAATCATCTACTTGATATCCTGCTTTTCTTACCTGTTCTGCATATCTTGTTGTATTCATTAGTCTATCTAACTGCTCAAATTCATTACCTTTATTATTTTCCTTAGTTAAAACTTTCGGTGGTACTAATATATAATATAAACCTACTGTCATTGCTGATGCTACCAATAGTGTCAAAATTACTTTGAAAATTTTATTCAACATTCTTAAATCTACCTCTCTCTAAGTAATCAAAAAAGTCTTTTTTATGCTTTTCTTGTTGTTCTTTATTATATTTTGAAGATATATATCTTGTAGCTATTGTATCCGTATCAACTATTCTTTGTACAGCTATTTTCCCTTGTTCATAATTACCGTCTCCATGTACTTTATAAAACTCACTAACTCTATTTATTGTATTATTTTTCACTCTAAAATTATATTGAGTCTGTACTTTAAAAATATTCTTTTTATTTGTCTGTATCATAGGATTCAAAGTATTTATTGGATCTAAATCTGAATTGAAATCTCCATCATCATATCTCCCAGAGTCAATATCTCCTTTATAAGAAATTTCTTTACTCTCTAAACTCCAGTTTTTTAATTTAAACATTATATCTTCTTTCGTATTTATTTTTGCCTCCCCTTTGTTTAATGGAGTCATCAACCTAAAGACATCTAAATCTGCATTTACTATTTTAGAGAAAACGTGTCCCGTATTTATAACTTTTATCCCCCCTACAGAATAAATTATGCTTGGATTTGTAAAAGTTGATAATTGTACTGCTTCATGAGCTAAATCTTTGTAGGTTGCATTTTCATGTTGAGTACTGATCTTTCTTTTTAGCATTTCAGCTTCATCTTCAGAAATATTATACCTACTCAAAATTTTATTACGCTCTTCTTTACCAATTGTTCCTGCTACTACTTTAAATCTAAAAGCTACATAATTATCAGGAGCTAGGGAGGCTATTATTCTATTATATTCATGTATTATTCTACTATTACTCCAATTTTCCTTTATAGCCACTTCCAGTATATTTTCTTGTAACTTATAGAGTGATTCTGCTGCTTCTCTATCGAACCCATAATTAACCATAAAATCTTTTACAATGTGGTCTTTACTAATTTCATCTATAGTTAATCCATCCCGACTAAGATAGGCATTATTAATCACATTCACCCATCCCATCTCTTCTCTACTTGGTAGTGCGAAGGATTTTGATGTTGGATTCCAACTCTTATTAGCTAGCGCCATCCCTTGATCAACCGCATTTTTCAAACTTTCTATTTCTTGGAAAAAACTTGGTGACTTCGCATTAAATGCTAATAGCTTTCTTAGTTTTTCCTCAAGATCATGCTGAATTTTTCTATAACTCGATATTTTGTCTTGTAGGTTGCTTACTTCTCGTAAGTCAACTGCATCTTGTTCAAAGTGTTCATTTATTAGCCTTTCATTAAAAGCTATTTGGCTTTTTGTTTCTTCTATCGCCCTTTCTAATTCACTTTGTTTTAATGAATCGTTATGCACTTCACCTGTATATGTATTTATATATTGTTCATTAGATCTTGCTATTGCTTGATCTAGCAATATACTACCTCTAATCACTGGAATTAACACACTACTGCAATATGCTTTTGCGCTATCATATGTTACACCTTTTAAACTATTTGTTTGTGTAATAAAATTAAATAAGGCTCTTTCTATTTCTTCATAACTTGCTATTTGTTTTGTCGTAAGACTCTTTATACTATTGGTTTGGCTTCGTGCCGAACCTAATATCATATCTATACTCATACTATCACCTACTATTTCTCTAGTTTTTGATACTTAATTTTAAGATCTACCTCTTCATCAAGAAGAGTATTTTTTGTTTTTGCTAAATTTTTTCTACTTTGTTTTTCACAATAATCTATATGTTCAATGTGTCTACTATATTCTCTCCCGAATATGTAATGTAACTGTTGTTTTAATCTATAACTTCGAGATTGTTCTTTATTATTTAAATCTTCTAATTGTTCAAATTTTTTCAACTTATTTTTGTTGTCATCTAGCTGTTCTTCTAACAGTTGCCTTTTAATATATTTGTCTTTATTTTCCATTTATTAATCCTTTTAATATTTATTAATTAGCTCTTAATATTAAATTGTAATTCTTTACTTAAATCCTTATCCATAGCTTCGAATTCAGCTGCAACGCTATTAATATTTTTACACATATTTTGAATTACTTGTTGAACTTTTTGACCATTAGTTATCGCTGTATCAGCACTGCTTTGTGCATTTTTATTCCCAGCTACTGTAGTTTCTATATCTTTTGTGACTGTTCCTACGTCATTTAAACCATTACTAGCTCCCATTAATTGTGTCGCTGCTCCTGAAGCTTCTTCTCTACTACTTTGTAATAAGACCATATTAGCTCCTTTTATCTTTTACTTTTTGTATATTATACTATACATTACACTATTTATCAAAATTTAATTGTATTTTCAAATCAAATAATCTACTTTTATCTGTTAGTTTTCCCTCTAATTACAAACAAAAAAAGCAGCTAGTAAATAGCCGCTTCTATTTCATATAATATTTTATTTTCCAAATAATAATTTAAAGAATTTTAATTTTTGTCCATATCTTAATGTTGCTGCTCTATATACTCTAACACAAGCAATAGCTACTATTAGCGTTGTAATTGCTAAAATACCGTAAGAAATCTCTACACTGTGTAGATTAGCATTACCAAGCGCGTATCTAGTAAACATTACAAAATATGATGTTAGTGGGAAGTATGATAATATTGCAGCAATCTTAGTATTAGCCCCTTGTCCCATTAGGTAGTAGTTAACAAAGAAGGCTGCCATAAATGCTAACATTGGTAACATCACAGCTCCGTTAACATCTTCCACTTTACTTACTAGTGATGCAAATGCCGCAAACATAAACATAAACATTACGAACCCTGTTAATGTAAATGCTAATCCAACTCCTAGCACTTTATAGTTCAAGTTATTAACTATTTCTCTTATACTATCGCTATATTTAGCTCCATTAATTTTAAGACCTAATAGGAATCCACCAACGATTAATCCCATTTGAATTAATACTGCCACAGATAATGCAAGTACTTTTCCTAAAATTAATGTTTTTGGCTTAACCGTTACTATTAGGAGCTCCATAGCTCTATTACTTTTCTCTTTAACAACATTTGTTGCTACAATACCACCAAACTGAACTACAGTCATATATATAATAAACGTTAATACGTAAATCATCGCAAAGTTAGCTATTTGTGATTTAACATTAGAATCCCCTCCAATATTTATCGGAGTTGGTTTTGGTATACTTGCTTTAACTTGGTTTACTTTTGCATAATCTAAGCTATTTTGTTTATAGACTAATTTTTCAACATTTGCTTCAAAGGCATCTCTAAACGCACTATCATTGTTACCCATAATACTTTGTTTTGATAGAAATTCATAACTATCCTTAGTTAAAACTATACCTTCTTCAAGTTTTCCGTCTTTTATATCTTTTTCGATTTGTTCTTTGCTTTCATATTTTTTAGCTTCTTTTAAATCTGTCACTTCAACCGGAACATCTTTTACAACATATGCACTCTTGCTGAAGTTATCGTTATTATTATTTTTAAATAAGCTACTATTCGCAATAGTTGGAATAAAAGTCAATCCAAACATTAGAACAAAGTATATCACCATTATAACTCTAGTTGATTTCTTCGCAAAAAATTGTTTAAATTCAAAATTAAATACTGTCATAAAGTTTTTCATAATTACTTACCTACCTGTTCTTTAAATATTTCTTCTAATGTTGGTTTATACAACTTAAACTCTTCAATATCAAAACTACTACCAGCTAACTTGTTAAGTAACTCTCTTTTAGCACCTGGTTCTTTAAAGTCAAGTAGTACTCCTTCTGGTTTTAGTGATAAGTCTATTCCCATCGGTAAACTTCTTAAGTTAGCATATAATTCTTGATTAGTTATATTACTCACACTTAAAATCATTTTTCCATGACCTAGTTGTTTTTTCATATAATCAAGATTTCCGCTTAGTACTATTTCACCTTTTTCAAGAATATGTATATCTTCACAAAACGTTTCTACTACTGGCATTTGGTGAGAAGAAAACAGCACTAGCTTATCTCTTTTAATAAAGTTATTGATAATTTCTTTTAGTTTTGATACGTTAACTGGATCAAGACCACTAAAAGGTTCGTCAAAAACAAGAATATCAGGATCATTCATAACACTTTGAATAATTTGGATTTTTTGAGCATTACCTTTAGATAATGTTTTAAGTGCTTGTTTGTTATCTTTTAAGTCAAAATACTCTAACCATTTTTTCGCTTCTGTTTGTGCAGCTTTTTTCTTCATTCCTTTTAACATACCAAAATATGTTAGTTGGTCTACTAATCCTACACCATCATACATTCCACGTTCTTCTGGTAGGTATCCTATTTTTACCTTTTTATGATCAAGCTTCTTACCATCTAGTAAGATTTGACCTTTATCAGGTTTGAAAATATCTAATAGTATACGAAAACTTGTTGTTTTCCCGCTTCCGTTTCGCCCTAAATAACCATTTGCTACTCCACTTTTCGCAGTGAAGTTAACACCTTTTAGTACCTTTTTAGCACCAAAACTTTTCTCTACATTTATAAACTCTAGAATCATATCTTTACCTCTTTCTCTTCATTCTACTTAATCACTATTTAATTTCAGTTCTTTTTTTAACTTACAATATTTCGGTATAAATATTGCAAACCCTCCTATACAATAACCACACATACCGCCTATTGATCCAGATAATAGTATGAAAAACATACTCAATATTTTACTTTGGATTGCAAAACTAAGAATCGCAAACTTATTTGTGAAAAACAATACAGCTATCATACTTATTATAATAAACTGAATTGTAAATCTTAACAATCTATATCTAACAATTTCAAATTCCGTTTCAGTATCCGTAAATATTGGATACGAATTTGAATTCCCTTCAGCAAGCCTAAATATATTATAAAACTTAAACTTGTGGAGTTTCCAGCCACTAGCTTTGTAATACTCTTCTGTTTCGGGAGTGAAATTTTTGTCATAGATAAACTTATATTGCTTATCATTAGTTTCAGATGTTTTTTTCATTCTGACTGCTACTATATATTCTTTATCGTATTCATATCCTTGAGCAGCAAGGCGATTCATTTTATCAGCTACTTTATCATAGCTAATCCATATATTTATATATTTATACATCCTTATCACCTCTACTTATTTTTCATTATACGATTTTTTATCAAGAGCTAGATATTTAAAACAGAAACAAATAATAATTGCTACCATTGTAAGCCCTGCACCAAACACCATACCTCTAATAAAATCAACAAACTCATTGTTCCTAATATATGTACTTGCAAAATTAAATAATATACCTACTATTATAAATATTACTGCTAATATTGAATTAAATTTTATTCTTTGTTTCCACATTTCTTTCTCACTAACAGCATCTGTATATAGCTCTACGGCATCAGCTTCGCCTCTTAGTATTTGCCAAAAGTGGCTATTTCTTACTACCTGCCAACCATTAGCCGCATAAAATTCTTCGCGTTCTTTATCAAATTTTTTTTCATATAACAATCTATACTTACATTTTTTCTTTTCGCCTTTTTCCAGTAACATAAAAAATACGAGATATTTTTTAAAATACCAGCCCTCTTCACTGTATTTTTCTAATTTTTTCATACATCTATCATTCGATAAAGCAAATCCATGTATAATCTTATATCTACCCATTCAAATCGCCTCCCAAAAATCTTTTAGCTACATCAACCAAGAATTGACGTTGTTGTAGATTCCTATTTAATATCTCTTCTCCTTTTGGAGTAATATGATATTCTTTTTTTGAATTATCCACTTCTTTTTCTTCTATCCAACCTGCTCCGACCATTTTTCCTAATGTCGTATACATTGTTGCCGGACCGATAATAACACTATTATTTGTAATCTCTGCAACTTTCTGCATTATCATATAACCATGTATCGGTTCTATTAGAACAAGAAGTGTAAAAAATATACTATCCGTTAATTCACCTGTTTCATACGGGCTTAATTTTGCCATTTTATCACCTCATTTATAGAGATATACTTTATCTATATCCATCATCGATATATCTATCTTTGATATAATTGTATATCAATCATTGATATATGTCAAGAGGAATTTTGTTATTTATTTACATTTTCCTTCTCTAGCTTTTAATATTAAAATGTGATAAACTATGTTAAAGCCTATAAATAAGGAGATATACATAATGAAAATTGCGAAAAAATATTTTTTAATTGCTTTTACATTTGTACTTGCTGTTACTTTGGCAGCTTGTAATTTAAAGAGCACTTTAAATCCAGAAACTATACTTAATAAAACTATTGAGAACACTAAAAAAATCAAAAGTGGAGAGAGTTCTAAGACTTCTATAGCTGAAATGGTTACTGATAACTCTACTCCAAAATCAGAAACTAAAATAGTAACTACATTTACTACTGATCCTGCAGTTTACAAAATTTCAGGGACTGTTTCTTCTGATAATGTAGGTGATAACAATTATAAAGAAGACATTTATTTAAAAGATGATACTGCTTATGTTAAAAAAAGTACATCTTCTGATTGGACAAAAAGTTCAAATCCAACGGTTACTTCTCAATATGATTATATAAAAGATAATATTTTCCCTCAAAAAGTATTAGAAGCGTACAAAAAAAATGCTAAAGACTTCAAAGTAACTGAAGAAAATGGAAATTATGTTCTTACTTACTCAGGAACAGATAATAGTAAATTTAAAGAAATCATTACAGCAGTATTAAATTCAACAAGAAACGATGATGAACAAGAAGATCTTTATAAAGATATAGATCCAAAAGAGTTACAAATTAAATATGTTGTAACAAAAGACTTCACTCCAGTACGTAGTGAAACAAAATTCTCTTTCAGCGCTAATAATCTTACTTTCATAGGAACAATAAATACTGATTATAGTAAAATCAATTCTGTAAATGAAGTAAGTCTTCCAGATGAAACTAAAAATGCCGTAGAAGTAACTGGTTAATACATATTAATATATCCCATAACATCTATACCTTAAGTACAACTAGGTATAGATGTTCTTTTTAACCCTCTTTGTAACCTAAAAAAACATCAAATTAATTTACATAATTCTTTTCATTTAGTATAATATGATAGAATGCTTAAAATATGGAGGTTTTATTATTTATAATTACAGCGCCCGAACTAAGTTCTAACGGTTAAATTGAGCTTAGTTGACGAGGAAAAAAGTTATCGAAAGTTCGGCGGATGCTTTTTCGGAATTAAAGAGTTTCGTTAAATAATGTACAACAGAATACAAGAAATTAGCTATTTTACTTCTTTAATAAATTAGTACTTTCTAATTTTCTTTATGAAATTTTCTTTTCATAAAAACAGCTATTTACAAGGTAAAATTTAGTGTTAATTTTTTAAGTTTATTCTTCAAAATCATTATTATCTCTTTATATAATACCTATTTTTAATAAGAATAGCGGCAAACAATGTAGTTTTAAGCTATTATTAAGTATTTTTGGTATTATAAATTTGAATTATTAATTAAATAAAATATAAAAAGCGAGGAAATTAAATATGTGTGGAATTGTAGGATTTGTTGGAGAAGCAAATGGAGTGAAGTTTTTAATCGATGGGCTTAGCAGCCTTGAGTATCGTGGATATGACTCAGCTGGTATTGCTGGTGTTGTAGATGGAGAGGCTAGCATTACTAAAGCTGTTGGTCGTATCAAAAACTTAGAAGCTTTAATCCCTGAGGATTTACACTTTGAATTAGGTATTGGTCACACTCGTTGGGCTACTCATGGTGGTGTTACTGTGACTAACTCTCACCCTCACCAAAGTTTCAACAAACGTTTTGTTTTAGTTCACAACGGAGTTATCGAAAACTTCCAAGAACTTAAAGATAGATTTTTCAAAGATGTAGAACTTATTTCTGAAACTGATACTGAAGTTATCGTTCAATTAGTTCAAGTGTACAGCGACCGTGGAATGAGCACTAAAGATGCATTCAAAAAAGCTGTTTCTAAATTACAAGGTTCATATGCACTTTGTTTAATCGACATTGAAGATCAAGATACTTTATATGTAGCAAAAAACAAAAGTCCATTATTAATTGGTCTTGGAGAAGGAAACAAAAACTACGTTGGTAGTGATGCTCCTGCTATGATTAAGTACACTAACAACTTCTTAGAAATCAACGATGGTGAAATCGTAATTGTTAAAAAAGATAGCGTAACTATCGAAGATAAAGAAGGAAATGTAGTTGAGCGTGAAAGCTTCTCAACTAACATAAATGCTAGTGAAATCGATAAAGGTATTCACGAGCACTATATGATTAAAGAAATTAACGAACAAGTAGGAGCTATGCGTAACATCATTTCTCACTACTTCAACGGACATGACATTAACATCGATAGCGATATTGTTAACCACGTAAAAGATGCTGATAGATTATACATTATCGGTTGTGGAACAAGTTATAACGCTGGTTTAGTAGGTAGAAACTACTTCGAAAAATGGGCTGGTATCCCAACAGAAGTACACCTTGCATCAGAGTTTGCATACAATGTACCTCTATTATCTAAAAAACCAATGTTTATCTTCCTTTCTCAATCTGGAGAAACAGCTGACTTACGCGCAGTATTAACTAAGTTACGCAGTGTAAACAGCGACTATAAATTCTTAGTACTAACTAACGTAGATGCTTCTACTCTGTCTCGTGAATGTGATTACACATTATTATTACACGCAGGTGTAGAAATCGCCGTTGCTTCTACTAAAGCTTATACTTCACAAATTGCTATTTTAAGTATTTTAGCTTACGAAGTAGCTCTTAAACTTAATAGAAAACCTAAATTTGATATCGAGCAAGAATTATCAGTAATTACTTCTGCAATCGAATCAATCTTAGATGATACTAAGACAATTAAAAACTTAGCTAAAAACTTATTCACTGAACGCAATGCATTCTATATCGGTCGTGGAATCGACTACTATAGTGCATGTGAAGCTGCTTTAAAACTTAAAGAAGTTTCTTATATCCAAACTGAAGGATTTGCTGGTGGAGAGTTAAAACACGGAACTATCGCCCTAATCGAAGAAAAAACTCCAGTAGTTGCTCTTATCACAAATACAAAACTAGACTTAAATACTCGTAGTAATGTAACTGAAGTAGCAAGCCGTGGAGCTAACACGCTAGTTATCACTCTTGAAAAACTAGCTCGTAAAGGGGACTATGCTATTCCAAACGTAAACGAAGATCTTGCTCCAATCGCAAGTATCGTAGTTACTCAACTATTCGCATACTACGCAGCTTACACTCGTGGGTTAGACGTTGATAAACCACGTAACTTAGCTAAATCAGTAACAGTAGAATAATAAATAGACATTAAAATAAAGGTCAACCAAATACTTGGTTGACCTTTTATTTATTGTTTCTTATTTAAAATATCAAGGTTTATCGCATCAACATAGTAGTTTTTTATTTCACCACTATCGTTGTTGCTAATTACTATATTCCAAGTAGGAATAAGTACCTGATTTTCTGTTTGTGAAATATATGTATAATATCCTAGGTTCGCTTTTACTTTGCTGTTTTTAGGAATTAAATCTTCATGATATAACCTATTTACAGCTTGTGACTGTGTTACTAGTGTTTCATTTTTATCTTTTCTAATATTCGTTACTAATGTTTGTTCAAAGGATTTTACATCCCCATTATCGTCAACATGGAATACTATTCTAGCATTGTTATTACTAAAGATTCTTAATCCATCTACTTGCTGATCATAAATAATCTCTTTTTTATTACTGTCATAGCTAGAAAAGATGTAATTTGCACTTGGTTTAAATCTTTCAAGTAAAAATGTATCTAAATCTACTTTATAATTATTTTTGTTGACATTCGTCAAGCTAGCTTCACTTGTAACTTTTAATATTGCAGTCTTATCTGATTTAGTTAAATCGTAGTTTAGTCCTGCTACATCTTGTTTTATGTCTTTTAAGTCTGAGATCGTCACATTCACGTAACCTAGATTATCTTTTTTAGTATAGTTTTCCTCTACAGTGATATTGTCATTAGCCATAGATTTTTCAATAATTTCTTTTTCCTGAACAATATCAGCACTATTTTTCTCAACTGTATAGATAAAGAAACTAAGTAGAATAATATTCAAAACTATAAACACATATATAAACATAGTTTTTATTTTACCCCAGTTCATAGTCTTTCTCCTTTATCTACCGCTTCTTTTAAACTTTTGAAACTTACATAGCGATCATTATATTTTATATACCACGCAGGAACATAACTACAAGTATTTTTAGATTTATTATATGATTTTTCATATCCTAAAACTATATCATCAACAGACTGTAGTTCTACATGTTTATATAAATAATTTATAATATACTCTATTCTTTCTATATCATATGTTCCTAAAGCTTTAGATGATAAATATGCCTTAGATATTCTTCTTGGCGAAGTTAGACGATAAATACCATTTGTATTGTCCTCAACGGTAATTTCCGCAGAACCATCTTTACTAAATACTATCGAGTCTTTATACGTTTGTTGAAGTATTGTTATACCTTCTAAGGCTGTTGTTACTTGGTAACTGACATCCTCATTATAACCTAACTCTAAGAAGTTAATCGCATTAGTTACGGCTGTAGTTGCATCAACCTCTTTACCATCTTCGCTTGATGGATTTGTATAGATTATTCTGTTACCTTGTGGTTTTAGAATTCCATAACCATCAGTCATTTCATTATTGCTACTAACTCGAATATTATCTTTCTTGTCAAAGATACCTCTAGCTAGTTTATTCATATTAACATCTTCTATACTATATTCATCAATCGTAAGATTATCTGTCTTTTCTTTTACGTAGATGAACTTATTGTTTAAACTATATTTTCCATATTCATGCTTATTCTCATTAAATATAGCATTAACAGTGTCGTATACTTTTTCTTTTACTGTTATTTGTAAGTAGTTTTTATCATCTTTTTTATATAAATAAATAGTATCTGGTTTTTCTTTCAATAATACTATTGTGTCAAACTCTACAGTAACATTAGAGTTCTCCTCTGAGAAAAGTAATGATTTAACTAAAGATGATTCTAGAGTAACAGAGTAATTTATTGTTAATTTTTCTTTGTTGTTATTGCCGAATAACTCTTCAGCTCCAACACTTTTTACTCTGGCTTCTGTACTTTCACTTTTAGCTAGAACAGATAGAATTTCTTTTAATTTCCCTCTATCTTTTACTGCATTTACCGTTGCTACTTTTGTAATAGAACCTTTAACAGGCGGTTCTTCTCTAGCTCCAGCATCTGTTTTTGCGATTGAATCTGGTGTTAGGAAGTTAAGCAACGCTGAATTATTCTTACCTTCCGTAGCTTTCTGTCCACTTTTTCTAGTAAATATTTCGTAATCAGGTTGATATGTTGTTATTAAATAAGATAAAGCTATACTGCTAATTACAAGGAACACTAATAGTATTGTCTTCATAGTTTCCTTCTTATTATGTCTCATACAAGCCCTCCTATAACCACTCATCATCCATGTTTTCACATGGTAAAGTTACAAAAATAATACTACCATAACCTTCTCTACTTTGCGCCCATATTCTTCCTCTATGTGCTTCTACGATATTTTTAGCTAGTGCTAATCCTAATCCTGTACCACCCATAGTTCTTTGACGACTTTTGTCTACACGATAAAATCTATTGAATATTTTATCTATATGAACAAGCGGTATTCCTACTCCTTCGTCTTTTATAGAGATACTTACACGATTATGATTATAATTTTGTCTTACCCTAACTGTTATGTTTTTACCGTTTGGAGAATATTTTATCGCGTTGTTCATAATATTATCAAACACTTGCGTTAATTTGTCTTGGTCTCCTTCTACAAATATAGGTGTTTTTGGTATATATTTAATAAAGTTTTTCTCTGGATGAGTAAGCTCAAATCTATCAGTAATTTGCTCTATTAGTTTGTTTATATCAATAAACTCCTTATCATAGTGCTCCTCTTTAATATCCATCTTACCTAACTGCATAAGTTCGTTAACCATTCTTATCATACGCGTAGTTTCTTTATGGATTGTATCTATAAATTGTGGAGCTAATTCTTTATCATTAATAACCCCTTCTTCTAATGCTTCTATGTAGCTATTCATAGTTGTTAGAGGTGTTCTTAATTCGTGAGATACGGTAGAGACGAACTCTCTTCTCTCACGCTCTTGTCTTTCTTGATCGGTTACATCATATAATACAATAATGTATCCTTCTAATTCTGTTGATACTTGTGATAAATCTTCATTTTCTTCTTTTAATATTTTAGAAAATTCTGCCCTAAGTAGTAGACCCTCATCATCTTCAGAAGCATTAACTAATAAACTATCTTCTGCTTCTATTATTTCACCGATACTTTCATATTCTGAAATATTTAGTAATTTCAGTGCATCTTTCCCGATAAGAATTTCATTTTCTGGAGCATCTATCATATCTCCAGCACTAGTATTTATTAGGATGACTTTACCATTGGTATCAGTCGTAATAATACCGTCCATCATACTTTCGATAATAGTCGCAAGTCTCCTACGTTCTGTTTCTGTTACGTCTTGTTCTTCCTTAATCCTCTTCGAAATTTGGTTGAAGACCTTGGCCAAATCCCCAATTTCGTCATTCGTATTTATTCCAACAACTGTTCCGTAGTTCCCTGATGCCATAGTTTTTACCTGAGCACTCATCTTTTCTATAGAACTAGTTACTGTTTTAGAAGCAACAAAACCAATTATTGTCGTTATTAAGATTGATAAAATTGTTCCAACGGTGAATATTTTCGTAATACCTACTAAATCTTGATATACACTTTCTATATCCGCCATTAAAGAAACAACTCCGACCACTTCATTATCTTTTTTTATCGGACTCACATAAAGCCAAACCCTTCTATTTGTATCTGGATTAGTTTGAATTTTCTTTGCACTCTCTCCAGTTTTTAAGACCTGGCTAACTTGTGGGTCAAATGATCTTTTAGATAGATAATCATCATTACCATTTTTAGACGATGACGCAACTATTTTTGAATCTTTGTCAATAACACTTACTAAAAGTAATTTTTGAATATTAAATTCACTTACTAACTTAGTTATACTACTCTTAGTATCTGTTGACTTGGTATCATTATTATCGCTTTCTGTGAGTGAGTTAGACTTATCTTTATCTAATTCCTCTCTAATATGATAATTTAATATCTTCTCTTGTTCCATAATATTTTGTTCGAAAGTATTTATATTGGTAGTCCTAAGTTGCGTTGTAAAGAATAATCCAATTAACTGTAACGAAATAATATTTACCAATACATAAACTATTACGAACTTCACCCTAATAGATGAAAAATATCTTTTTTTAAATTTTTTTCCAAAGAAGCTCATTACTCTTCACCTATAAAGTATCCTACTCCACGTCTTGTCATTATGTATTCTGGTTGTGATGAGTCTGTTTCAACTTTCTCACGAAGACGTCTAACTGTTACATCAACCGTTCTTACGTCACCAAAATAATCGTAACCCCAAACTGTTTGAAGAAGATTTTCTCGAGTTAATACTTGGCCACGGTGTTGAGCTAAATAATAAAATAGATCAAACTCTCTACGTGTTAAATCAACCTCTTCTCCATTCTTTTTAATAATATATGCTTCAGGATAAATTACTATGTCTTTGATTACAACTTCGCTAGTATTTTTTTCTTCTACTACTTCCGTTTGCTTAGCGACACGGCGCAAGTTTACTTTCACACGAGCCATAAGCTCTCTTGTTGAAAATGGTTTTGTTACATAGTCATCTGCCCCAAATTCAAGACCTAGAACTTTATCTATTTCACTATTTTTTGCTGTTAACATAATAATAGGAATATTTTTTTGAGCACGTACTTCTCTACAAACCTCCATACCATCTTTTTTCGGTAACATAAGGTCTAATAAAATTAGGTCTGGATCTTCACTAAACGCTAATTCTACTGCTTTTTCTCCATCATTAGCTACTATTACATCATAGCCTTCTTTCCTTAAATTAAAGTCTAAAATTTTTGCAATTGGCTCCTCGTCATCTACGACTAAAATCTTATATTCTGCCATTACAACTCCTCCTTACTCTTATATTGATTTTTTCACAAATAATAAAATAAATTATATTATTTATTTCAATATATAGTTTTCATATCTATAACCGATAACATCTGTATTTATCACATTGTATCCTGTTACAAAGAACTGTTTATATTATAACACTTTTTTACATTTTTTTCAGTAATTATCATTTTTTTATAATCAATTTCTTGTTTACATAATATAAAACATCTTTATTTCTTCTAAGAAATAAGTATCTAGAAATCAACAAACTACAAATCTTCTTTCTACTATCATAATAAAATATAAAAAACTAGAGTTGTTTTACTCTAGCTTTCCTAGTCTTTGTTGTTCTATTTTTTCTAATATTGCTGAAATAAATCTTTGAAAGTCTATTTTATAAGGGTTTTTATTTAATGTACCCATTATTGTGTCACTCATCAATGTCGATCCTAATTGGTCTTCCAAAGAACTTAATGTATCTTTTGAAAAACCTTTTAATAGTCTAATTTCTTCCAACGAAAAGTCTTTATACTCGTTTGTTAAATTATCATGTTCAGTATTTTTCTCTACTAAAACCGCATTTAATGTTTCTTGATGCACGTTTAGAAAAACCTTCATACCATGCATTCCTGCATCACTAATAATATATTCTTCCCCTACATAATTTCCGATACCAAGCAGTTCTGATATTCGTGCAAAAATATCTCTATCAGAAATAATTCTTTTTATAACACCTGTAAACTCAGCTTGTTTTTTAGTAATTTTATTGACATTTCTCTTATATCTTGCTTTTCTTTCCTTATATAGTTCTGGTTCTACACTTTCATCCATAAAAATATCAACGCCTCCTGTTAGGTAAAGCGGTGCCCCATTATAAACTACAGTATTTTGAACATTGTACTCTAAAGCAACACGCATAGCTATATTACCACCTAGAGAGTGACCTGTTAGAATAATATTATCCCCGTATTTTTTCTCCATTCTCTTATAAAACTTAAAACAAGGACTATAGTGTCTACCTTGACCTAAACATATATCTAACACATCTGTTTCCATATCTTTTTCTCTATCGAAGTAAAAATTAGTTCCTGTATACGCCAAAATATAGTTATCTTGTTCATTATTTTTGAAAAAACTACCGCTACTTCCAGTTTCATCATCATAAAATGATGTAATATATTCTAATTCTTTAGGAAAGTTCCCCATTGTTTTTTCTAGCTCTATATAGTTGTAAATTGCTTTTTTAGGAGTTTTTATTTTAGTAAATGACTCTATTCTATATACAATATATGAACAATGACTTGTCACTTCTAAGCTTTTATCTATTTTTTTTATTTCGTTGTTTTTTTCTTTAGCCACGTTCTATCCTCCTTTATTATATCAACTTTATGATACTATATTTACTTAATCTACACAAGTTTTAATAAAAATTTTACATTATTTTTAGTAAATAGTACTGTATAAATCGTACTTTTTCTGATATAATTTGGTTATATATAGTTGGAGGTAAATAATGAAAATTCTACTAGCTTACTCAAGTAAAACAAAAAACACTAAAAAAGTAGCCGAAGCTATTTATGATGAAATAAAAAATCTTGCCGATGTTAAATTAATAGATATAAAAAAACAAAGAAAACCATTAGGGGAAGATTTTGATTTGTATATACTAGGTGCTTGGACAGATAAAACAAACGCTAATAAAAATATGCAAAAGTTTATTGACGACCAAAACATCCACAACAAAGATGTTGCCATCTTCCTTACTTGTGGAGTTCCGCGTGAACATTATCATGCAGAAGATTCCATAAATAATTACATTCAATTTATGAAAGAAAGAAACAACAATATCCTGAAAACTTTTGTTTGTCAAGGTAAAATAGACCCTAAAGTACTAATAGTCTTCAAAATTTTAACTTGGAGAGACCCTAACTTTATTCATAAGTTAACTCCAGATCTAATGGATATGGTTAAAGAATCAAAAACTCATCCTGATGAAAGAGACTTTAGAGATGCCCAAGAATGTTTCAAAACTCTAATAGAAAAAATAAGCAATCCTTAAATATATTTGAGGATTGCTTTTGCATCTTAATTTATATACTATAAAAAAAACACCTTGAAACTTAATTCAAGGTGCTTTTATTATCTTCTATAATTAATTATTTAACACGGATGTAAACTGGTCCGCTACCTACGTTAGCAGTGTTAACAACTGTTTGGTTTCCTAACCATCCACCGTGAACTGCTTGTCCGTTACCAGCGTAAACTGCGATGTGAGCTAATCCTGTTCCACCATTTGCATAGTAAACTAAGTCTCCTGCTTGTGCTTGAGAAGCTGAAACTTGAGTTCCTAACTTCATGTATCCTGCTGGCCAATCGTGGTAGTTGATTCCTACAGATTTAAGAGCGTTTGTTACAAGCATTGTACAGTCTTGGTATCTACCAACTTGAGCTAAAGCTGCTTGGTAGATTGCAGCATTTTTACTTCCTGAAGGAGCTGTTGTTGTTGCTGGTTTTGTTTGAGCTGCTGGAGCTGGTGTAGCTGCTTTTGTTTGAGCCGCTGGAGCTGGTGTTTGAGCTGGTGCTTTTGTTTCAGCTTTTGGAGCCGGTGTAGCTGCTTTTGTTTGAGCTGCTGGAGCTGGCGTTTGAGCCGCTGCTTTTGTTTCAGCTTTTGGAGCTGGTGTAGCTGCTTTTGTTTGAGCCGCTGGAGCTGGTGCTTTTGTTTGAGCTGCTGGAGCTGCTGCTTTTGTTTGAGTTGCTGGAGCTGCTGCTTTTGTTTGAGCCGCTGGAGCTGGCGTTTGAGCCGCTGGAGCCGCTGCTTTTGTTTGAGCTACTGGAGCTGCTGCTTTTGTTTGAGCCGCTGGAGCTGCTGCTTTTGTTTGAGCCGCTGGAGCTGCTACTTTTGTTTGAGCTGCTGGAGCTGCTACTCTTGTTTGAGCTGCTGGAGCTGCTTGTACTCTAGCAACTGGCGCTGCCTGTACAGGTGCAGCTTGTACTGGAGCTGCTTGCGCTACAGCTGGAGTTGCTTTAGGCGCTGCATTCCCATCAACTTTAATTACTTGCCCAACATATACTAAATGTGGGTTTGAAAGGTTGTTAATTTCAACTAGGTTATCTACTGAAGTACCAAATTTATCTGCTACTGTTCCTAAAGTATCACCTAATGCGATTGTGTAGTAACCATCATTTTTAACTTGAGCTAATTTTTCTACTGAACTAGATGAACTAGAAGAGTAGTTTAATTTATCTCCAGGGTAGATTAAATGACTTGATAAGTTGTTATCTTGCATAAGTGCATCAACAGTTGTCCCGTTGTTTACAGCGATATCCCAAAGAGTATCACCTGATTTGATTGTATAAGTATCAGCGTCAGCGATTTGAGATCCACCTACTGCTACTGTTCCTACGAATGCCGTTGTTGCTACTATTTTATGTAATTTACTCATATAAATAAGTCTCCTTTTTAAATCGATTTTTTGAGTCTTGCGACTCTCTCAATAAATTTTCTATTTTTCCATTTTCTAATTTTCTTAATTTTCTTAATTTTTATTAATACTTGTAAGACGTCTTTAACCTCGTTTAAATGTGTTTAAACTTCGTTTTAATTCCGACGTAATATCATTATATGATGTAACAGATGGGTTTTCAATAGTTGTAACAGTTTTGTAACAATAGTGATAACTTGCTGTTACATAAGTCCACTTTCGTAATTTCCCAGTAATTTAAGTAGGCCTGTTTTGCTGATTTATTGACATTTTTCTGTAGTATTTCTTAATGTATTTTACTATTAAAATGACAAATTTCGCCTTAAACAACATCAAATTACCTAATTTTTGGTGTTTTTATTGTAATAACCACTTAAAATACCCTTCATTTTTTAATGTATTAACTTAATTATTACAAAATACTTTATATTACAAAATAAGCTCCAAATATCTCCTATACTTATTACAACTGCCCTTTTATCTTTTCTTCGGTACGCTATATATAACGGTGAAAAAACTATAATTATAATGTTTATCAATCTTTCATTAATTTTTTCTAAATTTATTACATTATTTCCAAAACACTTTCTTTGCTAAAATGTGTATTTTGTTATATATTATCTTTGTAAATCACTTGTGGCGTCCTTTTCTTAAAAAATTGATTATACAAGTATTTGACAATGTTTAAAATTATAAAAATTAAATAAAAACGGGAGGTAATATGACAGACATAAACAGTGCCGCTTCTCTTACAAAAATGGGACTCTTATTTTTAGAAGGCTTGTTATCATTCCTTTCTCCTTGTGTAATACCAATATTACCAATTTATATCGGTATTCTTGCAGGAAAAAAAGAGGAAAATGCTAACGGAGAGTTAGTGTTTAATAAAAAAAACACTATAACTAATACCCTATTCTTTGTACTAGGTATTTGTGCCACATTCTTTATTTTGGCATTTGCAACAAGTTTTATCAGTGTCTTCTTAAACGAAAACATAAAAACATTACAAATTATAAGTGGTGTGCTTATCATATTTATGGGACTTCTTCAATTAGGAGTTTTCAAAATTGGTTTCTTAAAACAAGAATTCTCTGCAAAAAATAAAGTAAAACGAAAAGGTAATAAAACTACACCTTTTCTTGCGTTTCTTATGGGGTTCACTTTTAGTTTCTCTTGGACACCTTGTATCGGCCCTATTTTAGCTAGTGTTTTCTTATACGCTTCTAGCCATACAGGTATTATGAGTATTCTTTTAGTATTAGTATATTGTTTAGGATTTATTCTGCCATTTATTTTAGTAGCTTTCTTCGCTTCTACACTACTTGCAGTATTCAAACGCAATACCAATATTCTAAAGTATACACAGATTATTTCTGGAATAATACTTATAATTATCGGTGTTCTAATTTTAAGTGGTTCATTCACTACGATTGCAAGATACTTTAGTTAATAAAAATTATTCACACTAACCTTGGAGGTATAATTAATGAAAAAACTATCAATACTTACTGCCACTCTTTTAAGTGGTGCATTAGTCTTAACAGCATGTTCAAAGACACAATCAAATTCTAGCGAACAAAATAACTCTAGTTCTTCAAGTTCTACCGAAGAGAAAAAAACTAGACAAGCCTTTGACTTCAGCGCTATGGATAAAGACGGTAACACAGTTAAACTTAGCGACTACAAAGGTAAAAAAGTTTATATTAACGTATGGGCCTCTTGGTGCGGTCCTTGTGTTAGAGAGATGCCTGAATTAGAAAAAGTTTATCAAAAACTAAAAGATAAAGAGGACATTGCTTTCTTATCAATAACATCTCCTAGCGATGATGTATTCAAAAACCAAAGTCCTCAAGATAAGGATAAAGCTACTATCCTTGCTAAAGCGCAAGAACTTGGAGTTACATACCCTGTTCTATTTGATGTGAACGACAGATTCTTAGTAAACTACACTATCCGTTCATTCCCAACACATATTTTTATCAATTCTGATGGAACTATCTCAAATCAAATCTCTGGTGCTTTAACAGAGAGCGCTCTTGAAGAAGAAATCAGCAAACTTAAATAATACAAACAAAAAAGAGTTACACATCATTGATGTGTACCCAAAATTCTGGACACATATATATTTAGTTTAAACTTATGGATGTTATCCTGTAATTTACAGGAGGCATCCATTTTGTTTTTGATTGAATCCTTTTATTATTGTAGTAATCTATATATTCCTCTACTGCTTCATTGAAACTTTCAAACGATTGATAGTCTTTTTCACAACCATAATACAGTTCGGTTTTCATTCTTCCAAAGAAAGTTTCCATAATACTATTATCATAACAGTTTCCTTTTCTAGACATTGACTGGATGATTCCATGTCTTTTTAACTCATTTCTATAATAAAAATGTTGGTATTGCCATCCTTGATCTGAATGTAAGATTATTCCTTCTGTTTTAGGAAATTTATTAAATGCTTTCTCTAACATCCTTTTTATCTGATCTAAATTAGGATGTAAAGATAAATCATATGATATTATTTCATTTGTATTCATATCTAATATTGGAGAAAAATAACACTTTCCCCATGGAAATTTAAATTGAGATACGTCTGTAGTCCACTTTTGTAATGGTGCTGTTGTACTAAAATCTCGATTTATTATATTTTCAGCGACTTTCCCAACAGTTCCTTTATATGAATGATATTTCCCTTTTAGTCCTTCCTTGTTCATAAGTCGTTGAACTCGTTTATGATTTATTTTAAAACCTCTATTAATTAATTCATTATAAACTCTACGAACTCCGTATATCCCCTTGTTCTCAGTGAAAATCGTTTTAATTTCTTTTAGTATTGGTTTATTGCGAATAGCTATTACATCTACTTTATTCAACTCATAATAATATGTTGATCTAGCCATTCCTACTGCTTTTAAAAGATACTTTAGTTTATATTTTTTATCTACAAGTTCTTTGATGATCGCTGCTTTTTCGCCTCGAGTTGCGCAGCCCATTTTTCTCTTCTCAAGGCAATACATTTTTTTATTACTTCTATTTCCGTCTTAATATGCTCATTTTCAGCTCTTAGTCTTATAAGCTCTTCATATTCAGTTTCATTAAGTTTTGGTGCATGTGTTTTATTATTTCTTTTCATATTTTTATCCTTAGGAGGTCGACCTTTCTTAGTTTCTTCGAGTCCATTATAACCTAAAGTTTTATATTTGTTAACCCATTGATACAACATTCCAGGATAAACTCCGTTACTTAACGCAACAGAAGTATATGATTCACCAGCTAAGACTTTAACAATTAATTCTAATTTCTCTTCTGGCTTCCATTTTCTATTTTGTGGTTTATGGAGTAAAACATCAATTCCCGATGAATCAACCATTCTTTTCCATTGTCTTATATTATTTCTGAATCTATTTGTAGATACACCATTAGGTGTATCTGGAAATTCTCCTCTCTCATACATATCTACACATTTTAATTTAAATTCAAAGCTATAGCGCATAATAATACCCCTTTCACCGGTTTGTCCAGTAAAAGGGGTACATATCACATCAAAATGTAACTCTTTTTTATATTTTTAAAAACTTATACTTATAAATGATCTGTTGGCTCTACTTTGATAGGTTGAATATAACTGTTATCAAACTCTGTATCTGTTTGTCCATTCGTAGACTTAAGCTTCCCATCTATTCCATTAGCTGAAATAATCTTCGTTATTTTTGCGACCAGTTTATCAGCAGATTTAGTTACTGTAACTGTTACTGTTGATACCATTTTGTCGTATTTTGTATTTTCTTCAGTTCCTTTTACTTCACTTACAGTATACGTATGTGTCCCTACTTCGTTTTCTTTAAACTTAATTGATTGGAATAAGATATTTCCTTTTTCATCGTTAGTTGCAGTTTGGACTACTTTGCCACTACTATCGCGCATTTCAAACTTGAATTGACCCGCTTTTAGTGTTCCACCATGGTAAGCTTTTGTGAAGTTAAACTGTATTTCAGCAGGTTTAACCGTCTGTTCTTCTTTATTTGTTTTAGGATTATCTGATTTTGGTTTTTCTTCTTTTTTGTTGTCAGGTTTTTCTGTTTTTGGCTGCTCTTCTTTTTTATTATCAGGTTTTTCTGTTTTTGGTTTCTCTTCTTTCTGACTGTCAGCAGGTATCTCATCTGATGGAGTATTAAATATACATGCATCTTCTAATTTTATTACACCTACAAAATGATAACCGTCTATCTCAGGTGTTTTTAACTCTTGATCACTCGCTATAAAAGTAGTTTCTTTTATTTCAGTTCCTGAATATGCACCTGTATCTTGCATTGCATAAACTAGTGAGCCCCCTCCGATTAAAGCAATAACTAGGAATTTATGTCCTTTTTTATTTTTAATTAGGAAAAATGCTAAACCAGCTAATATACCCGCACCTACTAGGTGTCCCCACCCAATAACATCTCCTGTTTTAGGTAAGATTTTTTGAATTTTTTCTTTAGTACTGTTAGTAGTTCCTACCGAATTTTTTTCGTAGACTAACTTATAAACTGTACATCCATCTACTTTTTCATTTTCACCTAGTGTTTTAATTTCTTTTACTTCATCACTATTCAACGATGCTTTATCTACAAACGCAATATTATCTCCACCAGTTCTAGAAGGTTTTAGCCCTTTCCATTGCGCGCTGTTTAGCTTAGCTTCAATATTTTTTTGAGATGTATCATTTGCTAACACTTGTTGACTAGTAAATAAACCACTTGCCATTAATACTGCTAAAAATAACTTTTTCTTATTAACTTTCATAGTTGCATCCTTTCTTTATTTTTATTTATTTCAAATATACTTACTTTTATTGGAAAATTCATCTACATATCATTTTTATGTAGACTAATTTCAACCTCATCTACTGCCTTAACTATATATGGCGTTTCATTATAATATAATAAATACAGCAATATAATCTAATGAACGCTCTCGCTATTCTTTTATTTATACCACCAACTCTCTAGTCATTATCATTATTTATACCTGAATTATTAGAATATATTAATCCTGATAATGAACAAAACCATCCACCTTCATCATAAATCACTAACTTAAAATATAAATAAAATACGTTTAACATCACTAATAGATTCAATATATTGTTCAACTCTAAAATCAGCCTAAATCAACCATATCTTGTGCATGTATATACACATTTTTAAAAATCAAAGAAAAAAAGAGTAAAGTTACAAATTAGTAACTCTACTCTTCTTTTGTTGTTTGACTTTATTTTGCTTCTCTTACATATTCTTGATCTTTTGTATAGATAGTTAGACCAGTGATATTTTTTGTAGATTTGAAGAAGAAACTACAAATATATCCAAAAAATAGTGAGCTTAAGAATGAGAACCCTGAGAAGATAAATGGACTTTGTTTTGCATAAGTTGTGTAGTCTTGGATGTAGTAACAAACTAATCCTGCTACGATAAGCCCTAATAATGCTCCAGCTCCGTTAGCGCGTTTTGTGAAGATACCTAACGCGAATGTTCCTGCTAGAGGTACCCCTAATAGACCTGTGTATTTTAAGAATAAGTCCCAAGTTTCTTTTTGGTTAGTTCTAACAAAGTATAATGCAGCGATTGTTCCTAAGATACCTGCAATAATAATTATTACACGAGCTAGCAATACATCTTGTTTTGCATCTTTACTGTTACCAAAGAAACGTTGTTTAATATCAACAGTGATACAAGCTGAAATTGAGTTTAAGCTTGAAGAAATTGTTGATTGAGCTGCCGCTAAGATGGCCGCAATAACTAATCCTGCAACACCAGCTGGTAATGCTGTTAAGATGAAGTAAGGTACTAGAGCTGTTGTATTAGCTGCTTTACCAACTACTTCCGCATTCATAAAGTCTGGTAATTTTGTTACAGCGTTGCTACCTTTATAAAAACTATATAATACTGTTCCCATTCCGTAGAAGATTGGAATAGTGATAAACGCTAATAATCCGTTTGTCCAGATTGATTTATTAGTTTCTTTAATAGACTCTGTAGTGCTATAACGTTGTACTACATCTTGTGAAGCAGTATATTGTTGTAAGTTATTAAAGATTGATCCAATAAAGATAATTGGAATAGTTGAAGCTGTGAATGACCAGTTGAATTTAGCTGATGTTACGATTTTTCCATTTGCTAATGCATCATGTGCAACATTTCCAAATCCACCTACTTGGTATACACCAAGGATAATTACTAAGATTGCTCCTCCTAATAAGATAATTCCTTGAATAACATCTGTCCAGATAACTCCTTCCATACCACCTAAGAATGAATAGATAACACAAAGTATTCCGATAGCTGCACAAACAACATATGGGTTAATAGTTGAAACCGAAGTAATCGCAACTGTTGGTAAGTAAACTACAATTGCTATACGTCCAATATGGAATAATGAGAACAAAATACTTCCGATTACACGCATACTTGGGTTAAAACGTTCTTCTAAATATTCATATGCTGTTGTTACATTTAGTTTTCTAAAGAATGGAACATAGTAATAAATTAATATCGGAATAATCGCGATAATTGCTAAGTTCCCTGCTGCATATGTCCAGTCACCATTAAATGCTTTTTCTGGTGTCGCCATAAATGTAATGGCTGATAATGTTGTTGCATAAATTGAGAATCCTACTGCCCACGAAGGTACACTACCCCCTGCTTTGAAGAATGCTTCCGTGCTTTCTCCTGCTTTTTTAGTAAAGTAAACCCCTACTCCTAACATAGCTAGTAGATAAATTACTAAAACTAAACTATTTAACGTACCAAAACCTACCTTATCCATGGTACATCCCTCCTATATTCTTTTTAATTTTTTATTATGTGGCTTTTAGTCGAATTGACTATTTTTCCTTCACTTTTCCTTTTCCCTAATTTTTATTAAAGATTATAATCTTTAACTAGTTTTTCTACTTCAGGTAATTTTTCAGGATCGAAAACTTTCATAGGTTTTTTACAATATCCTGCATCTATTCCTTTTACTTTTAAGATTTCTTTTAATGTTTGATATAAACCAAGTTCTAGTACTTTTTCAATTACATCATTTGCTTTATGTTGTAATTCATAAGCTTCTTCTACTTTACCTTCTTTAGCAAGTTCAAAGATTTTTTTGCTTGTTTTACCATTAACGTTATATGTAGAACCGATAGCTCCATCTACTCCAGATATAGCAGCTTGAACTAACATTTCATCAAATCCAGACCAAATTAATTTATCTGGGAATCTTCTTCTGAATCTTTCTAATTGATAGAAGTCTGCTGCAGTGTATTTAACACCAATAACTTTTTCATTATCTAGTAATTCAGAGAATTGTTCTAAGCTGATTTTTACCCCAGTTAATGTTGGAATGTAGTAAAGAATCATGCTATTATCAGTTGCATTGATAATTGTTTCATAGTAATCTTTGATTTCTTTAAATGATAAAGGATAGTAAAATGGTGTAACTGCAGATAATGAATCATATCCTAATTCAGTTGCGTATTTTGCTAATTCTACCGCTTCATTTAAGTCTAAAGAACCTACTTGTGCAATAAGTTTTGCTCTATCTCCAACTACTTCTTTAACAAATTTGAAAATTTGTTTTTTTTGCGCTGTGTTTAGTAGGAAGTTTTCTCCACTACTTCCGTTAACGTATAAACCGTCAACTCCACAAACATTAAGATTGTGTTCAATTACTTGGCGTAACCCCTCTTCTTTTACTTCACCTTTTTCATCAAAAGGAATAAGTAATGCTGAATAAATACCTTTTAAATCTTTCATTTTTTTGTCCTCCGTTATTTAAAAATAATTTAACACATTAAATTTTAATACACTTTCATTTTAAAACGTTTTCTTTGTTTTGTCAATAGAAAACGCTTAAATTTTACAAAATATTTCACCTCGGTTAAACGTTGATATATCAACATTTATCTTTAATTAGTTGTAGAAATCCACAAAAAAAATTAAAAATAACTTGTATAGATAACTACGATTTATTTAACACATTATGTATTTTAAAAATAAAAAAAGAAACTCAAAAACTATAGTTAATTTTAGTTTTTGAATTTCTTGTGTTTTAATTTATTGTGTAATTATTTGTCGTAGCTACCTATTAAGAACATAGAACCTTCTAGCTCAAAAGTATCGCAAGCTGTTGTTAAGATAAAACTATCTCCTTTTTTTACATCGAAACTATCTCCACCTACTCTTATCAGTCCACTACCTTCTAGTACAGTAAATAAGTTTCCTGTTTTGTTTTTCTCTAATGTTACTTTTCCTGAAACATCTAGTTTATACACGGCGAAATATCTTTCGTCAGCTAAGTATGTTATAGTAGCACCTTCTTTGTTTTCTACTTCTTTAGTCGTAGCTACTTTTTCAAATGGAACTTTTGTTACATCTTTAGTTTTTTCGATATGTAATTCACGTTTATTACCATCTTTATCTATACGATCGTAGTCGTATACTCTATATGTTGTATCAGAGTTTTGTTGTACTTCATATATTAATATACTTTCCCCGATAGCGTGTAAAGTTCCTGCTGGAATATAGAAGAAGTCACCTTTTTTTACTCCTTCTTCTACAAAAAGCTTATCCCACTCTTCTTTATCAATAGCCGCATCAAACTCTTCTTTTGTTTTAGCGGTATGCCCATATATGAGCTTTGAATCTTCTTTAGCGTCTAGAACGTACCAACATTCCGTCTTACCTAGCTCACCATTTTCATTAATACGTGCGTAATCATCTTCTGGGTGAACTTGTACCGATAAATTATCACTTGCATCTAAAATTTTAATTAATAAAGGATATTTATCATATTTTTTCTCTGTAAATAGTTGTGGATTTTTAGCGTAAGCTTCTTTTAGTGTTAAGCCTGCTAGTTCTCCGTTAACTATTTTTGAACTACCATTATCATGAGCCGCAACAACCCACGCTTCTCCTATATTTCCTTCAGGTATATCAAAGTTAAAACTTTCTAAGTTTCTTCCTCCCCAAATCCTTTCGCAAAATACCGGCTCTAAAAATACTATTTTATCCATTCCGCTCTCCTATATAATTTTTTATTACTCAGCTATTTCTTACCAAATCATTATAACATATAACTTATAACATTAATAATAAAGTTATAAAACCTTATTCAAAAAATCTTAAAGAAATTTCTTACAAACTATTTTCAAAAGTACTCTTTTATGATAACATAACGTTGACAGCATCTTCATAAGTTGATAATTTTATCCAATTTATGAATTTAATAAAATAATAAGGTAGGTATGTATATGTTTTTAGGAATAGATATCGGTGGTACTAGTATAAAGTTTGCAGTTATTGATGATAACTATAAAATTATTCACTATGAAACTTGTAAAACACCAGACAATGTAACAACAAAAATTACGGATGAACTGTTTAGAATCGCTAGTAAAATTCGCGAAAGCTATAACTTTACTGCCGCAGGTATTTCTGCGGCCGGAGTAATCGATAACGTAAACATGGAAGTTATCCGCTCTGCTCCAACTATTAAAAACTATTTAGGGACAAACTTTAAAAAAGATTTCGGAGATCGTCTAGGTATTGATGTTTACGCTGATAACGATGTTAACTGTGCGTTACTTGGGGAACAATGGTTAGGTGGAGCAAAAGGTCTTAATGAAGTATTCTGCATGGCTTTAGGTACAGGTATTGGAGGAGCATATTACTTAACTAGCTTACCTTTTGGTTCAAACTTTGGTGTAGGAGAAATTGGACAATCTGTTTATGATGTAGATACTGACACTACATATGAACAACGTGCATCTACTATAGCTCTAGACCGCAAAATTAAAGCTGAAATGTACGAAGGTTTAAGCGTTATTGAATTCTTTGACCTTTGTAAACGTGATGACTCTACTGCACTTAAAGTACTTGATGAATGGTTATATGAAGTTGCTCGCGGTATAGTTAATCTATTATGTATTTTAGATCCTAAATACATAATTATTGGTGGAGCTGTATCTGCGCAAGGAGATTATTTATTAAATAAATTAGAGGCAAAAGTTCGTGAACTTCACCCAATTAAAATTAACAAAACTAAGTTCCTAGCGGCTGCATTAGGTAATGATGCAGCACTTTACGGAGCGATTAGTCCATTTGTGAAAAAATAATATAAAACCTAAAAGAATCGCTTTTGCGGTTCTTTTTTTGCTTTTTATTTAAATTCTTCAGTTTTAACTTTACAAACAATACTTTAAGTGATAATATAAAAATAAGTTAACACATTAAATTTATAATCAAATAATATTTTACTTCATAACACTGAGACGGAGGTGCCATTTTTGAAAAAATACGAAAAGATTATTGATGATATCATCTTAAAGATACAATCGGGAATGTTTAAAGAGGGAGAACAACTTTATACAGAACGTGAAATAAAAGAAATTTATAACGTTAGTAGCACTACTGCTGTTCGTGTCTTAAACGAACTAGAAACTACTGGATATATTTTCAGAGTTCAAGGGAAAGGTAGCTTCGTTAATAAAACATTAGTTAATAAAAAAGTTTATGTCACAGAAAACAATAATTTCCATAAATACTTTAAAGAGTCAGTTTATGAACACTCAAAAGTTATCTCTGCGGAAATAATCCAAGATAAAGAACTTTGTGACAAATTAAAAATCAAAAATCAAAAACTACTAAAAGTAGTTCGTGTAAAATATATTGGAAATGTAGTTTGGGCACATCAAACTAACTACATACCATTAAAATACTTACCAGATATAAATACAGACGACTTAGATAACTTTAAAGAATTAGCAACTATGATTAGAAAAAAATATCGCATAGATATACACAAAGAAAAATCTAAAAAAACTATGAAAGTAACGTTAGATGCACCGAAAAAAGTTGCTAAATATATAGCTAAAGATAATGAACCTTGCTTCGAATTTGATAGATTCACATACTTTGCAGACGGTAAGGTTTTTGAATATGTAAAAATATATATAAATTATAAATACTATACACTAACAATTAAAGATTAATGTGTTAAGATTGGAGTTTGTTATGAACAAAAAAAATGAAATTTTAGAGCAAATTAAAGGTGGTATCATCGTTTCTTGCCAAGCTCTTCCTGGTGAACCACTATATACAGAAAAAGGTGGTATTATGCCTCTTATGGCTTTAGCCGCTAAAGAAGCTGGTGCAGTAGGAATCCGTGCCCAAGGAGTACGTGACATCAAAGAAATTCAACAACAAGTAGACTTACCTATTATCGGTATTATTAAACGCAGCTACGAAGGTATGTCACAATTTATAACGGCTACTATGAAAGAAGTTGATGAACTAGTAGAAACAGGTTGTGAAATTATCGCTCTAGATTGTACACTTCGTCCACGTTTTAACGGATCAACAATAAATGATTTCGTAAAAGAAATTAAAGAAAAATACCCTAATATTATCCTTATGGCTGATATTGCAACACTAGAAGAAGGAATCAACGCTGAAAAAATAGGTGTGGATTTCGTTGGCACTACTCTAAGTGGTTACACAGAAAATACTGCGAATAGACCTGATGAAGTTGACTTAAAACTTATTTCAGATTTATCAAAAAATATCTCAATACCTATTATTGCAGAAGGTAGAATCCACTACCCTGAAAATGCAAAAGCAGCTTATGATGCTGGAGCATTTAGTGTAGTTGTAGGTGGAGCTATTACTCGTCCAAAAGAAATAGCATCAAGATTTATTAACGCTATAAAATAGAACAAACAGGATTGATTTTTAGTCAATCCTGTTTTTGTTATTTTTATAACTGTTATTTATTTTTTTCGTACACCATTATCTTTATCGAAGTATTCCAATTTACCATTTACTTCTATCCATTCACCCTTAGCCTGACGACCATCTTCTCTAAAGTATAACTCTTGACCATCAATAGTTTTAGACCCTATTGCTATATATCCATCTTTATCCATGTAATACCATGAACCATCTATTTCGTAGAATCCATCTTTTAGAATTTCACCAGTCTCTTTATTCGTATAAATTATTTTCCCATTATCTAATTTTACAAATTGACCTTTTACTTGACTACCATTTTGAGTAAAGTAGAAGCTCTTATTACCTATTTTTTGGATTCCAGTCAAAACGTACCCCTCATTATTTAAATAGCGCCATGCACCTTCAATTTCTCTAAATCCACCTTTTTGGACTTCTCCAGTATTTTTATCTGTATATACTAATTTATTGTTATCTAATTTTACAAACTTACCTTTTTCCTGACGACTATCTTGAGCGAATACTAAATCTTGATTATTTATTAATTGTCTACCTTTTACCAAATAACCATTATTGTCTGCATAATACCATGAACCATTATTTTCTATAAAGCTATTACGTGCATAGTTACCTTTATTATCTTTATATAATAACTCTCCATTATCTAATGAAACTAAACCAGATTTTTTATAATCACGATTTACGTTTGCTACTTTTGGTAAATATATCATATCCCATAAGGTTAATTGTGGTACATTTATTTCTAAAGCAAATTTTTCAGGAGTTACTTCTATTACATTAGCTAGTACCTCTTTCATATCTCCTTTTGCCCAATCATCTGGAGAAGCTACATACACCTTTTTAGCTTGTGCTTGTGCTTGTTCCTTATTGTATCCATATAAAGAATATACTACTTTAAGGTCTTTTTCTTCTTTTGGAGTTTTATTATCAGAAGTTCCCCCTCTATTTACCCAACCAGTATTAATTCTTTGTAAGTTTATTAGTTGAATAGTCGAAAATTCTGGACTAGTTTTTGTAAATGTCCAAACTTGATTTCCATAAATTCCTGATTTATTTGGATCATGACCATCATCATAAGAGATCTGTTCACCTTTACTATTAAATGTGCTAGCTATAACTGCATCATTAGTTACACCATCACCTCGTAAAAAGTTTTTATAAGCGGTAATAAATTGTTGATAGTTGTATAGTTTTCTATTTAATTCTTCCGAAACGCTAAGACCTTGACTTGAATAGTACGCTGCGTCTAATACTCCTACTCCATGCTCATGTTTAGAGTTTGCATTAGCTACCGCGGTCATATGATATCCACCTGCTGCCGCTACAGTTGCATCTACTAATAAGACTGCATCTGTTTGGAAGTATTTATCTTTTCTTGATAGATTTTCATTTTCTGGTAGTTCCATATATGCTGCTACAACTAGAGATTTTCCTGAAATATCTCTAACTTGATCTACCAAACGTTTTAAATCTCCATATTCAGTGTGATATCTTCCTGTATTTGTTTTATTATCATCACGGTCTCCATTAGCCCAGATTTCAGCATAAACCATATCTTGATCAGAAGCGGCAAGATCTTTTAATCCTTGTCCTCCGACTGCATTTACAGTGAAATATTTATCTTTTATTCTTTTTTTCATTTCATTTGTAAAATTAACATATGTATCTGACATTAAGAAACTTTTATTTATATCGTTTGTATTTCTGTTTTCAGATGTTGTTACTCTAGAGTCACCAATCGTATCCCCTTGCCATCCGTCAAAATTAAATCTATCCATCGCATCAGACATTACTTTGGCAATATACTCTTGCCATGCTGGGCTTGCAGGGTTATAGTATTCCTGGTAAACTATTAATTTTTTGTTATCCCCTTCACCCTCTTCTCGCATCAGATTTCTCATAGGAGTACCTTTTTTACCAAAGAAATTATTCTCAAAATTATATACTAAGGCATTATCCCCTACATGAATTTGTAAGAACTTTTCATATTGAAAATAAACAAAAATGTTGAA
>ERZ773045.148-NODE-148-length-38327-cov-7.153585_pt1 | contig 38327 bp, 23 predicted proteins | sample MGYA00580635_ERZ773045 | MGnify/ENA primary metagenome ERZ773045 (study PRJEB29015, sample SAMEA2738115) | human oral metagenome | biome: human oral; feature: human-associated habitat; material: saliva | place: China | collected 2261 ...
GATAATCTGAAAGGAGAATTTATGTTAAAAGAATTTTTCAGTTATTATAAACCATATAAAAAATTATTTTCTATCGACTTTGGCTGCGCGATTTTATCAGGGGTACTAGAGCTGCTATTTCCTGTTGCGGTAAACAAGGTCATAGATACAGTACTACCAACAGGTAATTTTAAAACGATAATATTGGTTTGTTCACTACTTTTCGCACTTTACCTTTTTAGTATGACTCTTAACTATATAGTCGTCTATCTTGGTCACACTTTAGGAATTAATATAGAAACTGACATGCGACGAAAACTTTTCGCACATCTTCAGAAACATTCTTTTGAATACTACGATGAGAAGAAAACAGGAGAACTGATGAGTAGACTTACTACCGATCTATTTGATATTAGTGAGGTTGCCCACCACGGTCCGGAAGATGTTTTTATTACCGTTATGAGTATTTGTGGAGCTTTTGTTCTTATGTGGAATGTTCATGAGCAACTAGCAATAGGAACTATTATCCTTATCCCAATTTTAGCTATTGGGTTGTCGATTTTTAATAAAAAAATGAAGAATGTTAATAGAAAAATCTATTCTCAACTTGGTGAGTTTAATGCTGGATTAGAAAATTCACTAAGCGGAATTCGTGTTGTAAAAGCATTTGCTAATGAAGAATTTGAGAAAAAAATATTCGAGGGTATGATTCAAAACTATAGAAAAAACAAACTTGCATTTTATAAAACTATGGCTACTAGTAGTTCATTCAACTATGTATTAATGCGACTTATTACTCTAACTTCACTTGTTTTTGGTGCTTATTTCACTATTAAAGGTGAACTTACAACAGGTGAATTAGTAGGTTTTGTGCTTCTAGCAAATACTTTTGTTAAACCTATTGAACGTATTAATACGATGGTAGAAATGTATCCAAAAGGTTTCGCAGGATTCAAAAGATTTAACGAAGAACTAGCTAGAAAACCAGCTATTGTAGATAGTCCAAACGCAAAAGCGGCACCACACTTTAATGGAAATATTCATTATGACAATGTATCTTTTGAATATGATGATGGTCGTCCAGTATTAGAAAACATCAACCTTGAGATTAAAGCTGGAGAAATGGTCGCTTTTGTAGGCCCTAGTGGAGCTGGTAAAACTACTTTAATCAACCTCTTACCAAGATTTTACGATACTACAAAAGGTTCAATATCTATTGATGGAGTTAATATAAAAGACTACACATTAAGCTCACTTAGAAGCCAAATAGGTACTGTTCAACAAGATGTATTCTTATTTAACGGAACTATTCGAGAAAATGTTCTTTATGGTAAATTAGATGCTAGTGATGAAGAAGTAGAACGCGCAATAGAAGCTGCAAAATTAAAAGAAGTTATAGAAGAGTTCCCTGAAGGCCTTGAAACTCCTATCGGTGAAAGAGGAGTTAAACTATCTGGAGGACAAAAACAACGCTTATCTATTGCTAGAATATTCTTAAAAAATCCATCTATACTAATATTAGATGAAGCAACTAGTGCTTTAGATACTCAAACTGAACAGTTTATTCAAAACTCATTCGATGAACTGTCTAAAGGTAGAACTACATTAGTTATCGCTCACCGTCTTGCAACAATTAAAAATGTTGACCGTATTATTGTAGTTACTCCTAATGGAATAGTTGAACAAGGTACACATAAAGAACTATTAGAAAAAAATGGTCACTATGCAGAACTATACTATGCTCAATTTGGGAAATAACAAAAAATCTAGAGTTGCAAAAAACTCTAGATTTTTTATTTTTAACCGTTATTTCCAAAACATTTTTCGACAAGAGTAGAGATGTTCGAAACCATAGTACCCATTTCTTGCATTCTTCCATCTAATGCTTCTATAGATTTCCCTCTATTGTTGTTTAATAACTCAGCAAAGTCATTTGCTTGAAGCGCGATATGTTTCATAATTAAACCAATTGCTTTTTGACCTTTTACTACATCAGATAAAGTTGAATAGTTATAAATAGCTTCTTCTAAATATGTTCGTAATTGGGTTTTTAGTGATGATAAGTCTCCACTTGTACTAACTATAGTACGAACTGTATTACTATAATCTTGTTCAATATCTCCAATAAACTTATCTACATCTTTTATAGTTGAAGATATTGATATACTAGCTTCAACGGTTTGATAGTAAATTGGATCAACTTTTTTATTAGCCTTAGGTTTATAATAAATATTTGTTGGAAATTCATTCTCAACCGCATCACCAGCAGTCTTGATATTACTTAACTCACTATATGTGTTTGTTATAGCTGTTTTCGCAGTTACTAAATAAGCTGAAAATGCAGATACCATTTTATCTCCTAAAGTTTTTGTCGCATTATCTACTTGACTATCAAAGGCTTTTAGAGCTTCTAAATCATCAAAAAGATCAGATTGTTTAACAAAAGTATCGAAATCTGTAGGAACAGATCCTACCTGATAATCCCCCATAACATCAGTATTTGAACGCCAGTTTTGTTCGATTGTTGTATCATTTTGCTGATGACTATTTGCCACAGCTAATACACTATCTCGCATACTAACAATACACTGTTCCATTTTATTAATATTATCTAATTCTACAGCCATTACATCACGAATAGGATTCGCAATACCATCTTCAAATTTAGAACGAATATTTTCACCTTTAAAAGTTTCACCTATACTACTCTTAAAGCTGTTTATAGTCGCTTCACCTTGTTTTGCAATTGCACTTTTAGTGGACATTACGACTAATTGACCTCCAGGTAATCCTGTTGAATTATTCCCTTGTGAAGCTATTGTCCCTTGACTTTGTTGCATATTCGATGTTGAAGTTTTTAATGTTTGTAGTTTTCTTGTTACTCCATGATAATCCCAATGACTACCATCCTTGTGACACCACTCTCTGGCTCCACTCGTTCCTAACCAATCAAATTGTCTAGAAAATTGATATGTATCATACCCTGATATCTTTGAAAAAGTAGATTTTTTATTTTCTAGTTTTGTATAAAAATTATCTAAATCTTTTATACTTTGAATTAATTGTATTTGTTCTAGATAACTAACTATTGATTGTTCTAAAGTTTGAGTACGTTGAGCTTTTCTAGATTCAACATTACTATTAGTTGATTCAGAAACTGTTAGAAGGTTACGAATTTGAGCGATATCTACTAATAGGTCATTTAGATTAGCGGCTAAGCCAGACATATTTTCATAATTTATAACAATCTCAGTTGCTCCATCTGCATGAGGAACAAGAGAACTAACCATCAGCCTATCTTTACCGAATTGTGCATCTAGCTTACCATCACGATCGACATCAATAGATAATCCATTATCTCTATTTAGCAATTCAGCATCCGCTTCATTTTTCGTTAAAGCTTCTAACTTAGCTACTTCTTCTGGTTTTTCCCAAGCTTGTACTTGTTGAGAGTTTGCATCTATTAAATTTCCATCTTTATCGAATCTATAGCCACCCCACATATGAGTATCATTCGACTTAACTAAGAGATAAAAGGGCGTTATAGCATTCGGATCCATAGATAAATCAAAAAGATAAGTTGTATTATTCTCTTTATCTGGTTTAAGATTTGCTCCATTAGGCATAATTTCATTATATCTTCTATCATCAATATCCTCTAGAGAATTTTTAACTCCTGTAAATTGGTATACCCTTCCTACGGCCCCTTTATCCTTATTATATCCTAACCCTATCATATCGTTAGAATCTATGTAGTTATTAGTTTTACTATATAAAGCACTAACATTAGCCTTTTGTTCTGGCGTTAAAGTAGGATAAACATTAGGCCCTTGATAAACATTTACCGACTTAATTCTATCATAGTCTTTAACATTAGCTATTGCGTATTGCGCATCCATAGAACCAAGTGAATGCCCATATATATTAATCTTGGCATTTGGATATTTCTCCATCATTTCTTTTAAATATGCCGCAGATGCTTCCCATTGACCAGTTGGTTTACTAGTAAGACCTAGATATTCTCCTCTTTTAATATTAATAGCCGCTGGTATATCATTATTTACCCAATCCCTCCAAAATTCTCCAGGATTAGTAAAGAGATTAGATGGACTTGCTGATCCTTGATACATTATTGTTATTTCTTTTACTTGAGCACGTTCTTCTGCAGAAGCTGTTGGCGGTACTGCCTCTCTTCCTGTAGAAGTTTTAGTATAAGTAAATATTTGTTCTCCATTGTTTGTACGATTGTTATTAGCATCTGATAATGTTCCTACATATTTTCCACTATCTGATGTTTCTAATGAATACCCAACCTTATGATTTTCATATTCCTGTTGAGCTATTTCTACATTTTCTTTATCTGTATATTGAGCCATTCTTTCCCCTCCAAACTATTCTGAAACAATTAACCTATTAATTTATTAAACTCCGGAGAGCGGCTAAGAGCACCAAACTCTAAGCCTTTCTCCTCAGAAAATAAATTAAGCACTGTTCCTAAGACTATATCTTCATCATCGTTAATAATAAATCTTAAGCTGATTCCACCCATAGGATTTATCTTTAAAACACTCTCATCTATCTTATATGTTTTAATCTTCCCATTAGGTGTTAGTGCGGTTTCATCTAGCCTTTTGAATAATTGTTCAGAAAGATCCTTTACTTCCTTGCTCTCAACAATTTGTTTTAATGTTAATTTAATGTCTTCAGCTTGCATGTGTTTACCTCCTGTCTCCACGCTTGTCCTTATACTTTAAACTACCTATAGCTCATTATTTTTCTATAATTTGTACAGAATAGTAATTTTGTCTTTCTAGAATAAATCCTTCCGGAACTTTTGTATAAGGTTCATTAGATATAAATGCATATCGTGTATGGTCTTGATCAGAAATACGCATACCAATGTACACTTGCTCTACTACTTGTTTTGTCAGTTTTGTTATACTATCATAACTTGCAATTAATTCTTGGTGATATCCGATAAACACTGGTGTTATACCGTATTTTCCACCTTCTTTAACGAATAACTTAAAGTCTTGTTCTAAAACTCCTGCACTTCTAAATACTGAAACAATATCTGGAATAACAATTATCCACTTAGAATAATTTCCTTTTGGATTTTCTATACGTTTTTTCAAATCATATATAATATTATTTACCGTCTCAGAAATATCCGTGCTACTTACATAACGTCTTGCTCCATTTAACTGAGAATGTAATACTTTCTCTGTTGGATCTAATAGTATAACATTGTAGTCATCCTGAATTCGATCAATATTATAATCGAATAAATCATAATACTTCTCTACTGACAATGGATTGTCCGATGCTAGTAAGATTGACTTATCTAGTGTAAACTGAGCCAATTCACCAGTCTCATTGTATAATCCCAGCACGAAGTTATTATTTTTATTAATAAATGGTTCTCTTTCTTCCATTGTCTTAATAGTGATTTTTTCAGGTAACATTGGGATTGATTTTGGATAATCACCATTCCAATGCTCTGACATATCTTTAGCTTCTTGTTTTACTTGTTCTATATAATCTACATAGCTATCATATTTATAAGGTTGAGCAATTTGGAAATGAATAATCTCATCGAACTTAACTACTGCTCGCCCTTTAATTTCCTCTAAAGGAATATTAGAGCGCCCAACAATTGCCGATAAATCACTATTATCAAATAAGAATAATGATATCTTAGTTTTGAAGTTAGCTTGTAATTGTAATCTCATCGCATTTACCCTAGATAAAGTAACTACAAGATACATTCCAAGAGAAACCCCATCCCTTGCTACCGTGCTTAACATATCGTTAAATGCATCTACATACTTAGTTTCTGCCATACCATCATAGCTATCTATAAATATATATATAGATGGAATTTTTTCTTCAGCCACTTGGTTATATTGATTCAAGTTAACTACTCTAGCTTCTGATAATATTTTCTTACGTCGTTTAATTTCTTCATTTAACCTACGAACAGATTTCATTATCTTTTCGTTTTCATCCAAAATAAAGTAATCTGCCACATGTGGAAAATCACTAAGCGATACTAATCCACTAGTACCAAAGTCATATAAGTAACAGTGAACTTGCTCAGGGGTATTTTTCCTCATTAAATCGATAGCCATATTTTGTAAGAATGTTGATTTACCAAACCCTGGACTAGAAACTAGTAGTATATGACCGATATTTTTCATATCGAAGATTAATGGTGATTGTTCTTGTTTTTCCGGAATATCTTGGTATCCTATCAGAACATTCTCATTTTCTTTCTCATTATTCCAATATTCTCTAAAGTCAGTGTTCTGTAAATCACTAGCGAATATTTTTTCTTCTAATGGTGGTAACCATGGACTAGCTACTTTATCTAAGCCAGTTTTTTCAAATATTGACTTAGCTTCTTCAACAACTATATCCAATTCAGTTGGTACATTTTTAACTTCTTTTGTATTTGATAATCCACTTAAGTCTTTATTAATTGGATTATACTGACCATTTTCCATTATTTCATAGATTGTTAAATCTCTATTGCTATCTTCTTCACCATCTTTAATATAGTCAGCTCCACTCCAAGCACTTTGGAATAGTTCATATATTTCATTATTACCAACTTGAAGATAAGCACGACCAGATTGTGTAATTTGCGCAGCATCTGGAGTTTTAATTATCTCACGAGAATCTGCTACATCTTGCACTTTCAAGGCTATTTTGAACTTAGAGTTTGACCAAATTTGGTCATTTACTACCCCACTAGGTTTTTGTGTAGCTAGTATTAAATGTATCCCTAATGAACGACCGATACGCGCTGTTGAAACTAACTCTTGCATAAAGTCCGGTTGTTCTTGTTTCAACTCTGCGAACTCATCACTTATTATAAATAAGTGAGGAAGTGGTTCTGATACTTCTCCTTGTTTAAACAGTTTCGTATATTGATTAATATGATTAACATCATATTGCGCAAAGATTCTTTGACGCTTTTTAAGCTCTGCCTTAATAGATACTAAGGCACGATTTGCTTGGTTAGCATCTAAGTTGGTAATAGTACCAACTAAGTGAGGTAAGTCAGCAAATAAGTTAGCCATTCCTCCACCTTTATAGTCAATTAGTAAGAATGCTACTTCATAAGGGTGGTAATTTACCGCTAGCGATAAAATATAAGATTGAACTAATTCCGACTTCCCTGACCCTGTAGTCCCCGCTATTAATCCGTGAGGTCCATGGGCTTTTTCATGAAGGTTTAGATATAATAAATCATCTCGACCTCTTACACCTAGAGGTACTGCCATAGTTTGATATGTCTCATTTATTCTCCAACGATCTAACATATTTAAATCTTCTACCTTAGAAGCACCATACATTTCTAAAAATGTTATAGAGTTGGGGATAGAGTTTCTTAATGTTTCCTCATGATTAATACCCGCTAAGTTTCTTGCGAAGCTTTCTTTTTCCGCCAAGCTTATAGGTGGTAGTGGTTCAAAGACTTTATCAACAAATTCCCCTTTTTGAAGTATTAACGTTGCTTTCTTCTCACTACGATAGTCCACTACAGTTTTTACATGTTCTGGTAGACTTTCAATTACCTCGTCTACAAAGACAAAACTAATACCTATACCAGTTAAATCTTCATAAATATGTTCCATAATATTATGTCCTAGTAATAATGTTAAATCAGTAATAATTACTACATAATGTGGAATATAAACTTTTTCTTTATTTCCTTCTGACTTTTGACTCGCATCTAATTTTCTATCTTTAATTATTTGATAAAGAGATGTAAGTAGTTGGTCACGAGTTCTTTGATCATATACAAACCCACGACTATTAAAGGCCTTTATTTTATTGTGAGGTAGCCACTTACTCCACTCCCACAGTTGTTTTTCTTCTTCTCTAAAAATAGTTATAAATTGAACATCATGATAACTTTGGAAAGCAGCTATCTGCATTATTAACTGTTGAACCTGTTCAATAACTACTCTTCTCGTTCCAATATATCCCATAGGGACATGAATATCGTTTTTTACCGCAACATCTTTAATAACTTTATAATAATCTAATAAGTTATTTATATCTTGATCTACTTCAACTTTAACCTTTGTCGTTTCAGACTTATTATATTCTACGTCGAAGCTAGGTTCTACTTCACCTTTTCCTAACTTATAAGTTAAGAAATCGAAATAATAAGGTGTTTTCTCATAGATTCTTCTATCGACATTTTTTGTCATACTTAATATATTAGAAACATCTGGATAATGATAAGCTAAAGATTGTTTTTGTTCTTCAGCATATTTTGCTAATTCAATATATTTTCCTTGAAGATATTCTTTATAATCTTGAACCTTTTTAATTTGGCGCTCTTTGTAATTTTTCTTATCTGATACATATCCATGTAATGAAGTGATAATAGTAACTACAGACATACCAAACATCATAATCATCATCGCTCCGCTAGATGAGTATATGTATATTAACACTGTAAATAAAACCATCGAAGCAGGCATTAATAATAACCTTAGTAGCGACTGACGAGTTGGATCTTCTTCAGTCGGAGGTGTCCCTATAATTATTCTATCTATCGGTTCTCGAAGAATAATCCTTGGTGAACGATGGAATTCCTTCGCTCTGTCTTCTTGTTCATCTTGTTCAAAAACTATTAAATTAGTACTAACATTAAAGTTACTTGCTAATGCTAATGATTTATTTTGGATAACAATACTTAATCCTTCTTCGAATACTAAAACATCATATTCCTTTAACGAAGCTGAATCTTTTTGCCTTTCACCATTCAAATAAAATGAGCCATTTGTTATGATTTTAGTTTCTTCATCATAGCTAATTAGCATATCTAAATCACTATTTTCAATACAAATATCCGCGTCATCTCTTTGACCGATAAAAATATTATTTTTATCAACTAGATAGTATTTCTCAGGTTTTAGTATAACTAATTTAAATACTATTTGATTTACTTTTACATTATACGAACCAAAAGAATATTCTTTATTATCAATTATTACTACATCTTTTTTTACTTTTACAACGACTTTTTCAGGTAGTTCTTCTAAATAAATATCACATGCATCTGTTCCCCCAACAACATATTTTCTGCCGGGGTATAATGTGAAATTATTATCTTTATACATAATATATACATTCATATAGTTTCACCACCTTACTTATTTTTTATCACTTTTCTTTTCTGCATTTTCATCAGTAGGAACATATTTTTTCTTAAGCTCTTCTAATTTAGTTTTATAATTATTTAATTGCTCTGTTCTCTTCTCTGAAGAAAGGTTAGGGTCACGTTGGACTTCATCTATTTTTTTAGTTAATCCATACATTAATAACTGTGGATCATCTAAGAAGCTAGCTACATCAATAGCTTCATCTATTTTAGCTTGCCCAATTAGAACCCAGTAGCGTAAATAATCTGAATTAGATTGATTATTAATTTTTAATAATTGTTCTTTTTGTTTGGCACTTAGCGGCTCTGACTGAATAACTGAGTATGCCACTATATATTTATCATCTTGACTTAATGATTTACTATCTACTTTTTCACTAGTTTTTATTACATTAGAGTAATCTTTATTTATAAATGAAAGTCTAATGTCTAACAGCTTATTTTTATTGCCAACTGTCACAAAAGACATATATCCTACTGTTCCACCTAATATTACTGCAATCGCGGCAGTACTGATGAAACCAAATTTCAGGAAATTCATCCTTTTCTTTGTAATTCTAGAATAGTTCTCTAAGTTTTTAGCCTTTTCTTCTTTATACTCTTCTGAAAATTTTTCAACTACTTCATCTAAAGTGTTTAAATTAGCGATATACTCACCTAATAAATTACCTTTATAAAATTCTAAACCACCATTTACTAATTTTTCGTAATCCGCCTTATCATCTAATAACGCAACACTCATAGCTTTATATGTTTGTAAAAACTTATCGTATGTTATTTTCTCATAAGGATAGACCTGATTCACTATTCCTCTATGTACTAGTAATGGCAATCCATCTCTTGTAAAAACTACAGAATTTGTATCAAAATTATATGTGTAATTTGTATTTTCTACACCTGTATATACTTCTGATAAATTGATAAGATATCTTAGTTTTTCTTCTAGGATTAATGTCTTAACATAATCAAAATCTGTATAACTTTCTTTTATAACGCTCGTTATACTGACAGTGCTTTCTTCTACTTTTACATCAGTATCCACAAAATAAGGAACTTTTGACTTCAATAAAATATATGCAATTTCCTTATTACCTTTTATTTCTTCTTTTTCAAGTTCAACAGTATACTCCATGGTCCCCTCCATTTTCCTATAATTTCTCAACTACTAATAAACTTCCATTTCTTACATACTGTGAACTATATAAAAAACTAAAGCTCGTTAGTATAACATTAAAATTTTCTACTCTTATACTTGGATTTTTAATTTCAAGTGGTAGTCCATAAGACTCTACAATAATTTTCAATAATTCTTTTACAGTCATATTATTAGGTACTCTTATATCAACTACCTTATCTATATATTTTCTAAAATCTAAACTTATATCAATATATTCTGTATTCATTATTGACCTCTCTTCCTAAATACTCCCCTATAAACAGATACCATCATTATTATAAAACCAGCAATAAGCAATAATATCATATTCCAATTTACCGCTTCTTCTTTACTTTTCAGTGCTATTTTTGATTTCTCCCTATCAAGTTTGCTTTCATTAAGTAAAAACAAATGTTTCGTGTAATTATCCGCTACAGATTCTTTTTTCATCTCAGTATCGAAGATAAGAGCCTTATCTTTATTATAAGATACAGACTCTTCCTCCTTTATTTGTGAAATATTTTTTGTTACCGCATCATTAAATAATTTAGATAGCTCGGTCTCCTGTTCAAAATAATAATCCTCAGTTTTATTATTTTTTTTAGTTTCAGCATCAATTTTTAATGATCCATCTTCTGCTTTTGCAACTTGATTAAAAGATACAGCACTTGTTAACATAAAAATTATTACAAATACTTTTTTCATCTTTACCTCTATTATATTTTCAGTTTTCTATACTCTATTGCATTTAATATCACACTAATAACTGCAAATATAGTTGTTATAATCATTACAAGTAGCCAACCACCTTGATAATTTAAGAACTGAGTTAAGCTTTCATCAATATAATTTAATGGTGAAATATATGATAGCAGTTTGTTCCCTATTGTTCTCTCATCTATTAGTTGAACTGTAGTTACAATGTATAGTAATAAAATACTTATACTTACAAATAATCCTAATGATTTTCCTTTTGATAACAACCAGTTATTTAATCCAATAAATAATACCGTTATTACTAATAACAGAGCTACTAATACTAACGCTCTCTCTCCAGTTAAATCAAGGTTATACCCAACAACCATACCAATAATCATAGATAATACAAAACTTATACCTAAAATTATACTTACTGGTATTGTTGAGTTTTTCCACTGCACCCTTGAAACAATTTTATTTTTTTGAATTTTTTCAAAGTCAATATTTTGCATCATATGAGCGATTAAGATACTTACTAAGTAAATGATTAACACTATTAATATTCCTGTACGAGTATCTAGTTTAGTTGAACTTTTAGCTGTTTTATTTGAAGCAACTATTTTATCAACATTGCCTGCATCTACAGGATTTGCTAAATAGTCATAAACCGCTTGGTTTTTACTATTTCCATCTTTAGTATTACTTAATACTTTTGAGAAAGCTTTTAAGAAGTCTTGATTGTCTTTATACTCTTTATCCATAGTACCTTTTAGTTCACTTACCTTATTAGTAAGGTTTGTACCATCTTGTTCTAGTTTTTTAGCAGCTGTACCTAAACTCTCGAAACTATGATTTATAGACTCTGATGTAGCTTGACTTGCTTTTGTCTTCGCTAATAGTTCTCTACTTGCCGACATTAGTTTTGAATAATCACTACTTATCTCCGTAGTTACTGTTATTAGATCAGAATTGTTATCTTTGGTTTCAGTAGTTGGTAACTCCGGTTTATTCGATAAGGCAGTATTAATTTTTTCTGTTTCAGCTATTACTTCATCAATATTTTTAGATAAATTTTCTGTTATAGTTCTAAAGTTATTAACAGCTTTTTTCAATTCTTTTAATTCAGCTTGTAAATCCGTTAATTTTTTCATTTCATCTTTGTCAACAAGAAATTTATTCTTTAATTCATCTATAATAGCATCCGAAACTGATGATGTTAGTATTTTATCAATATCCTTAAGCTCTGCTTTCTTCAATAACGAACCTTCTTTAGGTTCTAAAGAAATATTATTTTCCTTGGCCATGTCTAATCCATAGATAGTTTTTACAATAGCCGCTAGTTGTGTATAATTTTCTAAATCATTATATAAAGCAGTATTACTATTTTCTATATTTTTAGCATCAAATGTTACAGGATAATAACCATTCGTTTCACCTATTGTTCCTTCAACCTCTTTATTCTCTGAAGCAATAGAAGATTTTTTCTTTTTAACTTTCTTTCCGTTTTTATCTTTTTCTTCGACTACTTCTTCTTTTGTTTTTGCTTCTTTTATAGTTTCAGTTGTTGTAGCTGTTCCTTTAACAGCTGCAGGAGTAAATAATTCCACACCATTTGCATACCCAAGTTGGTATGAAACTGTTACTTCAGAAGGCTTATTTGTTAGGTTTAACACAACCTTGTTCCCATTAATAGAAACATTTGCCCCTTTCGCAGAAATATTGGCAAACTTATATTGTGAGTTTACAGAAAGTTCAATTTTTTTAATTTTCCCCTGTTTTGTAGAAAATGACATAGTTTGAGTTTTTTTCACATTTTCTTCAGCCGCCTTTTTAAGTATATCTAGTTGATCTTGACTGCGTGTCACTGTTCTTCTTTTTAAAGTTACTTTATCTTTATTAGCATTGGCATATTGCTCTGCAAATGAATTAACCTTTTTTAGATATTCTTTATCTTCATCAGCAATTTTTAGCTTATCTATAGCGTCATTACTATAATAAGGTAAATCATTTACCGCATCAGTTACTTTCTCCAACATACTTTTTTTAAGTTCTTCTTTTATTGTCAAAATAGTTTGTTGTTGTTTTTCATCTTTTTTAGTTTTTCTCAATGATTCTTCTACAGCTTTATCTATTTTTCCTTTGTAATCCTTTATTACTTTATTGGATCTATCATTTATAGCATTAAACATAGTTAAAGTACTATCTAGACTCTTTTCTAGTGCTTCAATTTTATCTTCAGTATCTTTTAATACTTTTGGATCTGTTTGATTCCCCTTAATAACTGCTTGAGTTTTTCTTAAATTTTCTAATTGTTCTGTAGCTGTACTATTTTTTAAAAATTCCTCATATTTTTTAAAAGTTTCTTCTCTTGAATTTACCGATGCTTTCCAAGCTTCTTGTGAAGCACTAACAGCTTTCATTTTTTCATCAAACGACTTATCTGCATCCATTATAGATTTATTAGCTTCAGTTATATTTTGAAGATCTTTATTAAAACTTCCATATGTTGTAACTAAATTATCACTTATTCCACTTAACCCTTTAAATTGTGCAGAGTGGTCTGTTAATGGAGTTATTAAGTTAGATTGATACTTATTAAGAACAGTTTTTTCACGTCCTACAGAAGTAGCAACCTGAGTCTGAGCTGTCTGAAGATTTCCTATAATACTTGAAAAATAAATACCTATAATATTTTTATTAAATAAATTTTTAATCTCAGAAACAACCTGTTCTCCTTGTTTTGTAATAGCTTGAGAATTTGACTTAACCTTATATTGGAAAATAGCTTGTGTAGGAGAATCACTTTCTAATGAAAGAGTTTCTCTAGAAAAATTACTAGGAAGGACAATCATCACGTTATAATTACCTTTTTCTAGTCCGCTCTCAGCTATAGCACGAGATACAGTTTCTAACTTATAGTTTGTTTCTTGACCTAATGAATTTACTAGTATATCACCTATTCTTAAATCATCACCGTTATAGATAACCCCAGTATCTTCATTTACCAATGCTATTTTAACATCACTATTTGTTATTTTCTTTTCTTGATTTCCTACAGTTATAGTTTTAGGCTTTATTACACCGTAAAATACTACAACCATTACTACCAGCGCTATTATACTTGATAGTATTGCAAATGTACGTTTACTCATTCTTTCTCCTTTTTTTATTTTATTGATTTATAAAATATTTTATAACTAGCTAATCTTTTCCTTTTCTACTTTATTAACACACTAATTAAAATATATCGATTGTCTCTATTATGACTTTAAGAAAACAAGAGATTGAAGTCCTCCCCCAATCTCTTATTATTTTATTACTATTGTAGCCCAAAGTTACGTGATAAGTCTTGGTCGTGTTGTTGCATTGCTTGAGCAGTTTTATCTAATTGAACATTAATTTGTTGCATTAGTTCTGCGAAGTTTTGCACTTTAGGTTTTAATTCGTTGAATTGTGCATCGAAACCTTGGAACGCTTGACCTTCCCATTCACCTCTTAAAGTGTCTTGTAATCTTTGTAAATTACTTAAAATTGCATTAATATCATTTGAAGCTTTTCCATATTCACGTGCTCTACCTTGTAGAACCTCTGGAGATACTCTGATTTGTCCTGTCATAATATAACAACTCCTTTTTTTGATTTTTTTTAGTATAACATATTATATAAAACATTACAACCTTTTTCAGTAAATTTTAATTATATATAAGGTTCATTTAAGGTTCGCCATTAGAACCTTTATTTATCTCTGAAAACTTATCCAAGAGATGATAAAAATCTCTGTTTTAAAAATATTAGTTAAATAGTACCTTCTCTTAATCACATCTAAGATTGATTACCAAAACAATCATTAACAAAGTTTCTATAGTAATCAACAGAATTTTTATTTTCTTTTAATTTATTATTCAATGCCGAGATAGCTTTCCCACTCATACCTTCACTTGATATATGATTCATTACATAAACCAGCTCTTGCATTATTTTTTCAGATATTTCTATAATAACCTTTTGACTATTTACTATCTCATCTAAATCTAACCCTTTATATACCGCACCCTCAACAATTTTCTTTATTTGCGGTTCTAAATTAGAAAGATTACTTTTAGTTCTTTTAGATGTTGCAATTGTCTGTTCAATTCTTCTCTTTGGAGCAATAATACCTGTTTCTGCATCAGCAGTCCCATCTCTTAAGTTCTTAGGGTATAATAAGCTCATTTTCCCCCAATAATTTTTTTTGGTTTTACTCTTACCATTCTCCTCATATTTCTTTTCAACATAAACATCTGAACTAAAATTAGCTGTTACATCCAACATACACCTCTCAAAATCATCAGCAAACCTATTCCAGTTTTCTAGCCCACCTTCAAAATCACCAAAAGAACCTCTATATACCTCAGATACTTTTTTCGCGAATTCTTCACTTCTTTTCTCCACTTGATTATCAAATGCTTGAAGAACATCTTTTACATCATCAAATATTCCATCTCTTTCCAGGTATTCTTTATAACTTGCTGGCATAGCTCTTTCTGGGGCACTCCCCACAAATTTACCACTCTGGATATTTTGGCCAATCCAACTATCTTGATTGGAAAAATTATCCGCCAAACCTTGACATAATTCTGCTGTGTTAGAAATTGTTTTTTCTAACTCTTCAATATTGTTTTTTGCAGTATCTAGCACTGTAGTTAACGCTTGACTTATACCATCTTCTTTTCCTGTTCGCAACCCATCTCCCTCTAAAGTTTTCTCACTTTCTTTTAATAATTTTTCTGTATGTGCTTCAATAGCTTGCCACGATTTCAATATTGTTGGCCTTCCATTAAAAAATGATGTTATATCATAAGTTTTTTCTTTATTACACTGATTTAGAAGTGGTTCTACAGTTAAATAAAAATTTGTTAATTGAAGATTATATAGCGTCTCATTTAATTCATTGCCATTAACATATGGTGTCTCGTCAGCAGTAAATTCCTCCATCTTTAAGCTATAGCTTTTATTCAACCCTTCTAATATACTTTTATTTCTAATGATTTCTCCAATTGAATCTTTTAAATTATCTAGAACTTGTGGCACCTGTGCATTATTAAATTCATTTTTTATTTCATCAGCAGCCTTATTTTTTCTTTTTTCAAAATCAAATCTAGTTTTATTATTTTTTTCAATACATAGGTTATTAATACTTTTAAGATAAGTAATATCAGAAAGTACATTTATCTTTAAGTTGTTACTTAAGATTCTTAGTATATTCGGCGTAAGCTGTATTTTTTCGCCATCAACTTCTACTAACTCATTATTTCCACTAAATAAATTTTTTACACTAAAATCCAATTTCCCTAGATCAACATCTACTACTCCATCATTATTAATATCAATTAAAACTTCTCCGTAATTTAACTGTTTAGTAACTCTAGCAATTTCATCAGTAGCTACCTCAGAGTTCATAATATCAGATAGGAAATGATACCCTGCATTTGGCAAAACATATTCTACACCGATATACACCCCACCTACAGCATCCGCAGAATTATTCAAAACATCACTTTCTGACTGAAATCTTATTACTTTACCTGTAAATTCTGACATCATTTTTGATATTTTCTTTGCATATGCTGGATTAGCTCCTACTAGCAATGGGGCTGGATTATACACTATAGTTTTTTGAACATTATATTCTAACGCTACTCTCTGCGCAATATTACCTCCTAGGCTGTGTCCAGTTAAAATAATATTATCTCCATACTTTTCTCTGATTTCTTCATAAAATTTAAATGCTGGTTGATAATGACCCTCTCCTAATCCTAAGAATATTTCTTTAAAGTCACTTTTTACAGCATCATTCCAAGCATCACTAGATATATTCGTACCTGTATACGATATTATAACCTCACCCGTTGTTTTATCCTTAAAAGCTGTAGCACTTGTACCTGTTTCTTCATCATAAATATCATCTAAGTACTCCAATCCATCAGGTATTGATTTTTTACTTTGATCATATGCTTTTTGGACAATGTTATAATCATTGGCACCATCAATTCTTGCTTTTTCAAATTCATAAGACAAATCTGATGCATATAATGTACTATTCTCCATAACCTTTTCCCTCCACCTCTAAAACTTCTTCACTATAGTCAATACCTTTATATTTTTCTTTTATAATTATACCCTGAATATACCCTTTCTCTTCTATTCCTTCATAACCGCTTAATCTCAATATAACACTATTTTCTGATGATAGATTGAAATACCCATTTATTTCATTATTATTCACTTTGTATTCTATACTGTAAGTTCCATTTTCACTACTATAATTTTTCACTGCTAATTTCATTTCTTTTAAAATATTTCTATTTAATTCTATTTTTTGAAATAAAAAATATCTCTTGGGCAATAATTCTGTAGTCAATTCCGAATTAACTAACTCTAACTCGTTATTAACATATTTTACATCACTAACTTTTTCTGTGATTTCTCTATATGGATTACCTTTTGTTAGAACCTTTTTTACAGTACCAGTTATCTCTTCACTTCTACTGTCTCCTACTAGTTCTAGACGATAGATGTATCCACTATTGCTATCTAAGCCTTTTTCCAATCTATTTTGTCTTATTATAAAACCATTAGGAAATTTCCTAAATAAATCACTCAAATTTTCCGTCTTATATACTTTTTCAATATTATCAAATCTTTTCTCTATCCATTCTCTATTATTTTTTTCTTCTTGTTTTTCACACCCTAAAATACTCATCACTGATAAACCTCCTATAATTATCATTATTATTAATTTGCGATATTCTTTTACCATACTCCCCTCCAATTCTAATTATTATTTTTATTATAGTATATTTTACATTACATGTATATTGATTAATCAATACTACAAATTCTTTATTCTACAATATAAATAAGTATTATTATTTACTTTAGATATTAATTATCGCCGTTGTCTTTACTGAATCTATCATGTATATTATGTAACAAAGTTTTAAGTACACTTTTAATACTCCCCTTAAAAACTAAGCAAAGATATCGTTAGTATCTCATTATAAAAAACATATCTATTTTAATATTTTATTTTACAATTAATTTTCTCAAAAAAATGTTATAATAACATTAACGACACTTTTAAATTTAGAGGTAAAATATGAAAAAATATATAATGGCAATAGATCAAGGAACTACTAGTTCACGTGCTATAATCTTCAATAAAAAGGCTGAAATTATCGCTAGTAGTCAAAAAGAATTTCCACAGATTTTTCCAAAATCTGGCTGGGTAGAACATGATGCGAATACAATATGGAATTCTATTCAATCAGTTATAGCCGAAGTATTTATCGAAAGTGGTATAAAGCCAAATCAAATAGCTAGTATCGGTATTACAAACCAACGTGAAACTACTGTTATTTGGGATAAAAACACTGGCCTACCTATCTACAACGCTATAGTTTGGCAAAGTCGCCAAAGTGCGGATATAGCCAATAAACTAGTAGATGATGGATACAAGGATATGATTCACAAAAAAACTGGTTTAGTAGTTGATGCGTACTTTTCTGCGACAAAAGTTCGCTGGATACTAGATAATGTACCTGGTGCACAAGAAAGAGCTGAAAAAGGAGAACTTCTATTTGGTACCATAGATACTTGGTTAGTTTGGAAACTAACTGGTGGTAAAGTTCACGTAACAGACTACACTAATGCCGCTCGTACTATGTTATTTAATATTAAAGATTTAACGTGGGATAAAGAAATTTTAGAAATCTTAAATATCCCAGAAGCTATCTTACCTGAAGTAAAATCTAATTCAGAAATTTACGGTAAGACTATTGACTATCATTTTTATGGTGGCGAAGTCACAATTAGTGGTTTAGCTGGAGATCAACAAGCTGCTTTATTTGGTCAACTTGCCTTTGATAAAGGTATGATTAAAAATACATATGGAACTGGTTCATTTATTATAATGAATACTGGTGAAAATATGGAATTATCAAAAAATAACCTACTAACAACTATAGGTTATGGAATAAACGGAAAAGTATACTACGCACTCGAAGGATCTATCTTTATCGCAGGAAGTGCTATCCAATGGCTTAGAGACGGTTTACGACTAATTAAAAAATCATCAGAAACTGAGCAATTAGCGTTTGATTCAAAAAATAACAACGAAGTATATCTTGTTCCTGCATTTACTGGACTAGGAGCACCTTATTGGAATCCTAATGCACGTGGAACAATTTTTGGATTAACACGAGGAACAACAAAAGAAGATTTGGTAAAAGCTACTTTACAATCAATAGCATATCAAGTTAGAGATATTATCGATACTATGAAAATCGATGCTAATACTGAAATACCATTATTAAAAGTTGATGGTGGTGCAGCTAACAATGACTATTTATTAGATTTTCAAGCTAATATACTAGGAGTTAAAATAGCTCGTGCAGAAAATCTTGAAACTACTGCTTTAGGGGCAGCATTTTTAGCCGGTCTATCTGTTGGATATTGGAAAAATCTAGATGAAGTGAAAAACCTTAACTCAGCAGGTAAGCTATTCGTTCCTACAATGACAAAAGAAGAACGCGAAAAACTTTATAAAGGTTGGAAACGAGCTGTTCGTGCAACAGAATTCTTCGCACAAGATGAATAATTACAATTAATTCGGATATGAAAAATGACTCGCAGAAATTTGCGAGTCGTTTATTTTATTTATTCGTAATCTACTGTTCTAATATTTCTGAATAGCAAAGATAATTTCTAATAAACACTACTCCGGCTAGTACTAATGCACTACCTAACCCAGAATAAAAATATGCTACAAAAATACTAGAAAAGATACCTAACATCCTAAAACCAATCCCCATACTCATCATAAAAGCCATAATAATATACGCCTTCAAATCAAAAAAGTGCCAAAATGGTCTGTAATCTTCATAACTAACTATTCTTTTAGTATGTTTTGTACTCATTTTTAAAAACATCATACCAAATAATATAAAAATTATCACTGAAGATACATATGTATACCAATGAGATTGAATTAAGAAATATGATAAAAGACCTAATCTTACTATATTAAATCCAGCTATAAACCATACTATTCCCGCTATTAATAGCAATGTTCTCTTTTTTACGTTAAACATAATCCCCTCTCCTTTCTTACTTTTCTTTTAAACATCTCTCCGCATTATTACAAACTTTCGTAAAAATACTTTGCCACATGTGCAGCTCTTCTTCACTTAGACCTTGGAATAAATCTTTAACAAATTCCTTTTGAACATTAAGTCCTTCTTGAATTACTTTTTGCGCAGGTTCTAATAATTCTATTTCTATTCGCTTTTTATTATCTGGGCTCTGAATTTTCCTCACTAATCCATTATCTTCAAGTGTTTTTAATGTAGTTGATACGTGAGATTTCGTCGCTTTACGTATCTTAACTATATCAGCAGCTGTGTTAAACTGCGGATGATTATGTAAAAACATTAATATATCATATTCCATCTGAGTTAATCCAAACTTTTCACATATAGATCTAGTAAGTTTAGAATAATAACAAATTATTGTTTTGTGTTTATCCATAAAATTCATACAAGTTTCTCTCTTTTATCGTTCTATTTAGAACTATTTTACTCCTAAATTTATTTTTTGTCAAAGAAAAAAGATACACAGTTTTGTGTATCTTTCAGCAAGAGGACTCTATATTTATTCATAAAATCCTTACTTTAAGGTTACTAATAGCGGTTGATTTAGAAATTATTTCAATAACTTTAACACACTTTTTATATTGCTAAATATTTTTTATTATAGTAGAATAGTTTAAACAAATAAAAGTAAGGAGATTAAATAATGACAGAAAACTTACTATTCACCCCTATCACATTACCAAATGGAACTACTATAAAAAATAGATTTTTCAAATCGGCTATGAGTGAAGGAATGGGCACAAGAGATTTTCAACCTAAAAAGAATATTGCTACATTATACAAACGTTGGGCTGAAGGGGGAACTGGATTAATTATTACAGGGAATATCATGGTAGATCCTAAAGGAACAGCAGAACCAGGAAATATAGTTTTTGATAAAAATTCTAATATGGAAATTCTTAAAAATTGGGCAAAACAAGGTCAGCAACATGGAGCAAAGGTTATGGTACAATTAAACCACCCTGGAAAACAAGCACCGAAAACTGTATCAAAGCAAACAGTTGCGCCTAGTGCAGTACCCCTAGGAAATGGTCTTAATAAATTATTTAGTACTCCACGAGCACTTACAACTAATGAAGTAGAAGAACTTGTTCAAAAATTTGTAACTTCTGCGAAAGTCGCAAAAGAAGCAGGTTTCTCTGGTGTTCAAATCCACGCCGCACACGGTTATTTAATTAGTCAATTTTTATCTCCACACGATAATAGAAGAACTGATAAATATGGTGGCTCTCTAGAAAATAGAATGAGATTTTTAAAAGAAATTTACCTTGGGATGAGAGAAGAATTAGGAAAAGATTTCACTATCGGGATAAAAATTAACTCTACTGACTTTAAGGAAGATGGACTTACAGAAGAAGATTCTTTAAAAACTATAATTGAATTAGCTAACTTAGGTCTAGACTTTGTTGAAATTTCAGGAGGAACATACGAAAGACCTGCGATGATGGGCGCTACAAGTAAATCTACTAATCAAGTATTTTTCGCAGAATACAGCAAAAAACTAAAACAAAAAATTGAAATCCCTGTTGTCGTTACTGGCGGTATCCGCTCTATTAATGCGATGAACACATTATTAAATGATAATACTACTGATTTTATAGGTATCGCTCGTCCACTGACAATTGATCCAAATATACCTAATAAAATAAAACAAGGAACTTACACTATTGTAGAAACTACACGTGTATCAACAGAAGTTAAGAAGTTAGATAAAATATTTGGCTCTCTCCTTGGTATTGTATATTATCAAGTTCTTATGCAAAATATCGCAAAAGGAAAGGAACCAAAAGCCACAAAAAATGCTTGGCCATCATTGATACAAGCGGTATATAATCAAGGGTTAGCTGTGTTATTTCCACAACGAGCTAAATAAGAAAGATATATATTATATAAAACTAAGACTTAACAAAAAGAAGCATCTTTACTCATAATGAGTTAAGATACTTCTTTTTTATTATTTATTAACTACGACGTCTAAATAGTACACCCGCTAGTAATAATACTAATAGTCCTGAACCTACATATAGTAAGGTATTATTTGATTCTTTATCAGAAGATTTTTCTTCTTTTTTCTCTGATTTGTTATCATTATTTGTTTTCTCTTCTGATTTAACTTGATCTTTTGCTTTATCATCTGAGCTTGAAGATTTTTCAGGAGCTTTATCAGTAACTTTCTCTTCAGATTCTTTTAATGCATTTAGTACATTGTTTACATCTTCTTGTGTAAATTGACCATTAGCAACTACTTCTTGGGCTCTGCTTACAGAATTTAGATATGTTTGTCTATTTTCTTCACTTGCCTTAGCAAAACTTGAACTTCCTACTATTTTACTACTATTATTAAGTTGATTTGTTAATTCTTTTTTATCAACTTGAGGAGTAGTACTAGTATTTGGTTTATTGTCTTTACTTACATTGCTAACTTGACCATTTGAGTTTCCACCTTGGTTTGGTGTTGCTTTGTCTTCTTTCGGAGCTTCTGTCGCCTTGTCTTCCTTCGGTGTCTCAGTAACTTTGTCCTCTTTCGGTGTTTCTGTTACTTTGTCTTCTTTCGGAGTTTCTGTTACTTTATCTTCTTTCGGAGTTTCTGTAACTTTGTCTTCTTTTGGAGTCTCTTTCTCTTTGTCTTCTTTCGGAGTTTCTGTCACCTTATCATCTTTCGGTATTTCTGTTACTTTATCTTCTTTTGGAGTTTCTGTTACTTTGTCTTCTTTCGGAGTTTCTTTTACCGGTGTACTTGGCGCTGGTGTCACTGGTGTTTGTTTTGCTGGTGTTGTTGGCGTTGCGCTTGGTACCGGTGTTGTTGGTGTCGTACTTGGCGCTGGTGTCACTGGTGTTTGTTTTGCCGGTGTTGTTGGCGTTGTGCTTGGCGCTGGTGCCACTGGTGTTTGTTTTACCGGTGTTGTTGGTGTTGTGCTTGGCACTGGTGTCACTGGTGTTTGTTTTGCCGGTGTTGTTGGCGTCGCACTTGGTGCCGGTGTCACTGGCGTTTGTTTTGCTGGTGTTGTTGGCGTTGTACTTGGCGCCGGTGTCACTGGTGTTTGTTTTGTCGGTGTTGTTGGTGTCGTACTTGGTGCTGGTGTCACTGGCGTTTGTTTTACTGGTGTTGTTGGCGTTGTACTTGGTGCCGGTGTCGATGGTGTTTGTTTTGCCGGTGTTGTTGGCGTTGTACTTTGTGCTGGTGTCGATGGTGTTTGTTTTGCCGGTGTTGTTGGCGTTATGCTTGGTGCCGGTGTCGATGGTGTTGTTGGCGTTGTTGGTGTACTTGGAGTTGGAGTTTCAACAACTTTATCTTCTTTTGGTGTTTCTTTCTCTTTATCTTCCTTCGGAGCTTCTGTTACCTTGTCATCTTTCGGTGTTTCTTTCTCTTTATCTTCCTTCGGAACTTCTGTCACCTTGTCGTCTTTCGGTGTTTCTTTCTCCTTATCTTCTTTTGGAGCTTCTGTCACCTTATCTTCTTTTGGTGTTTCTTTCTCTTTGTCTTCCTTCGGAGCTTCTGTCACCTTATCTTCTTTTGGTGTTTCTTTCTCTTTATCCTCTTTTGGAGTTTCTACTGCTTTTTCAGTTATACCAACTTGTTTTCTATTATGTCCATCTTTAACTTCTAATTCAAAGTTATTTTCTTCTAACGCATAGCCTTCTGGGGTAATGATTTGAATTGTGTATTTACCATTTTCTAAACGTTTTTGGAATGCATTTTTTCCATATAGACTTGTTGGTAATTCTATTTTTGTTCCTGATTCTGATACAGCATATACTTTTGTACCTGTAGGAACTGGTTTATCAAAACTGATTTCTACAGCATTTTTGATGATTTCATCTACTCTAAATTCTACTTCTTTAGTTGGAGTGTCTTTAGTTATTTCGAATTCTATTTTCGAAGGTGTTTTTAATCTATAATCTTCATCTAATAACACTACTTCTACAGTATATTTACCAAATGGTAATGATTGGTAAGTTCGTTTATTACGTGAGAAGTCATCACCTACTACTTCCCCTTTTTCATTAGTGATTTTATAACGAACTCTACGAGAGTTATTACCTGTTCCGTCACCTTTTCTGATTTCTACTTCAAGACTACCTTTACCATTACCTGCGATATTAGATAGAGCGATGCTATCTTTATTATCAGCGAAATCTTTTACTTCGAAAGTAACATCTTTTAAGTCTACACCTTCTGGAATAGTGTAACTTCCATCTTCATTAGGTTGGATTACATTTTTACCATAACTTAATTTCTTGTAGAATACTCCGCTTCCATCTTCCATTATTGGATAAGGAGTGAATTTACGTGTAGCTTCATCGTAATATCCACCATTAGCTCCTGTAATCTTAGGGGCTTTTCTATCAATTACTACATTAAATGAAGTTTCTTGCATTTTAGCACCAGTTGCTTGCGAACTATATGTAAGAACATATTGATATTCTCCATCTGGAAGAGGGTTACCGTTTTTATCTACACCTTTCCAGTTTGTTAATGATAATGCAGTATATTTTTTACCTGTATTGTTAAAGAAGTTTTTATTCCCTGATGCATTTCCATTTTCGTAAAGTGGATTTTTACGTTCAACATCATCTTTTGCGTATACTGTTAATTTTAAGTTTTCATAGTTACGTAAGAATACTCCACGCATTCCGATTTCATCATAGTTTTCATCACCATTAGGAGAGAAGAATATTTTATCTGTAAAGAATCTCACATTAGTTAGTGGGTTAATATATGCACCTGCAAGAGTTCTCTTATCTTTCTTATCTTCTTTATATGTAGTCAATATACCTGTGAAGTTCATATCCGTTAGAGAATCCCAGTTATTATTTATTGAATCAAATCCATATTCATATGTTGGTTTTTCTCCATCTTTCATAGAATAAATTGGTTTTTCTAATACTGGTAAGTTTTGGAACTCCCCTTTGAATCCTACAAAAGGTATACTTGCTACTTTGTCTGTTGATTTACCATCAGCTCCGTAAAACTCTACAAATCCTTCTAAATAATAACCATTTTTAAATAATTTTAATAGTTCTTCATTATATTTGCTTGCATCTACTGATACCGTGATTTCTGAAGTAGAATTTGCTCCTACAGTAACTGTTTTTTCACCTTCTAGTTCACTAAGTAAACGTGAAGTCATAGTTAAGTAACCAGTCCAATCACCATTACCTTCACCATATGCATCATCTGTAATTAATGTTGATTTATATTTTAAAGTTTTAGGTTTATCAGAAATATTATGAACTAATAGTTTAACATCGAATTTATCACCTACATTACCTAAACTTACACTACCATAGTCATTTGTTCCAGTAACATAAACATCTCCATAAGCAGCTTTATACGCATCTATTAATCCTGCACCTTGTTGTCTTGGAGAAATGTATACACCATTATCTTTATTAACATTAATACTAGCTGTACTCATTAATAAGTGTTTTACTAATTTTTGAAGTTCTTCTGCAGTCTTGCTTGGGAATCTTTCCTCTAGGGCTTGTTTTATTAATGCAGTTGCCCCAGCTACGTGAGGTGATGCCATACTTGTCCCACTGTCTAATCCGTATCTTCCATCATTATAAGAAGAAATAATATCTCCACCTGGTGCTGTAACGTCTGGTTTTAAGTATCCATCAACTGTTAATCCCCAACTAGATGAATCGTCGAATTTACCAACATTTTCATTTGGTTTTTTCTCCCATTTCCCGTTGAAGTTAATTTTATACTCACCTTCATGTTGAGCTAGCTCATTACCGAAGTTATAATAAGTCGTTACTACTGGGAAGTCTTTGTCTTGACCATTTAAGACAACATTATATATAGTATCTCCATCATTAAAGTACGCTATTACCCCTGCAGCTCCATGTTTTTTAGCTATTTTCACCTTATCCTCAAAGCTGTTTTCACCACGTTGAACTAAGGCGATTTTACCTGTTAAATCTTTGCCTTCATAATTTTCTTCTTTCCCAACACCTACATAAACATAGTCATAGTCTTTATTTTCAAAAAGTTTTGAATATGTGAAGATAGGCACATTACCATTGTTGAAAGCTACATTACCTAATAAGTTCGCAACTGTAGCAATCTCTCTATTAAGTACACTATTACTAATATTAGCTACAGAAATAGCATCATCAGATACTGATGGACGTCCTACTGTCCCGTAGTCTGGGTTAACCGCACGTGGTGTAATGTAATCAAAACCACCTTTAGAGAAGTAAGCATTGTTACCAGCAGCGGCTACGATATTTACTCCAGCTTTTTTAGCTACTTCTAATGCGCTAATTAAACCATCACCAACTTCCATTACAGAACCAGCTGGTGATCCTAAACTTAGGTTAATAGTATCCGCACCTAACTTAATAGCATCCTCAATAGCTTTAGTATAAATATAAGATTCTGTTCCTGAGTTTTTAGATTCTGAGAATACACGCATAAATATTAATTGCGCTTCTGGAGCTACACCTGTAATATAGTCACCTGTTCCGCTTTTTTCTTTAGGATTACCTACTGCAGTACCAGCAACATGCATACCATGTGATTTGAATCCACTTTGTTTAATATCATTGTTCCAATCATTATAGTTGAAAGCAAACGGTAGTTTATCACTATACCACTTACCATAGTCTATTCCCGCTTCTTTCATCGCTTTTTCAGCATCTTCTTTTGTTTTATATTTAGATTGAGAGTTATCTGTTAATCTTAAAACTGGGTGATTTGGATCAAGCCCAGAATCAAGTACCGCTATTACTCTTCCTTGTCCTCGGAAACCTTTATCCCATAGTGGTTGGATGTTAATTAGATTATAACTATCTAAAGCTTTGGAGAAGTCATTTACCTCTTCTTTTTTTGTTTCAACTGCATTAGTAGTTGTTTCTGATTTTTTGTAAGAAACACTTACTTCAACACTGTCTACGAAGTTCATTGCTTGAATTTTTTTAGCATCTTCATAAGTAGTTTCTAAAGCAAATCCATTTAAAAGTGTGTCATATTCAAATAGCTTTTCATAATTCACACCTTTTTCTTTTATTTCTTTTAAGGCTTTTTCACGAGGTTCTTTTGTGCTAGCTTCACGTTTTTTCAACCCTTCAGCTGTTTTTAAATCATCAGGATTTACCTTATCCTCTTTTAATTTAACAATTATTTTTACCTTATCATCATTATTAAATTTTTTCTCATCTTCTTTTGAAACATTAGATAATGCTTGTTCTTTTGCATCACTTTGTGCATAAATAAATTTTGAATTAATATTATTAGTTAATAAATTAACATTCCCCACTAGTAAAGATAAGCTCACTACACTTACTACTGGCTTCTTCGGAAATTTCATGTTAATAACTCCTCCTGGTTTTTTAAAAATAATATCTATATTTTAACTTAAATAATCAGAAAAATCAATTCAATATTCAGAAATAGTTTAATAAAATTTAGGTAATATTTTTTTCTGTATCACAATTAGTAAGTTATGTTTATCCAAATAATTATAATATTAACCATCTGTGTTTTATAAAAAATAAAAAGCGAAGAAAACATTCTTCACTTCATATATATTTCTATATTTATTTATTAAAACATCGGTTTATACGATACTATTCTTTTTAAAGTTATATTTGCGTATAATCATACCTTCTACTCCAACTCATCGTAGCTAGGATTTCCACTTATATAGATAGCTCCATAAATAGCATCTACTACAAGGGCTGGAAAAGCGAATAAATCTAAAATTCCATTTAAAACACCAAAGACACATTCAATATAGTTCTCATGCCCTGATAAAACAGCTATCACTATAAGCACAAATGCAACAACTGGTAAAGGTTTTAGAAACTTCATTAATTTCTTATTTCTATGTAGTTTTTCATAAGTTTCCCATTGGTTAATCGCCCAAATCTTCCCTTGATTTTTCGGCAAATAATACCATGCATAAACAAAGCTGAAAATTAGAAACAGACCTATTGCTATATAAACACAAACTACCATCATTTCTGAAGATAACCCACCTTGAGAAATAAGCAACAAATTTATACAACTAATATCAATAGTTAACACTACGAAAATCAAAGAAATAAGCAGATAAATAAAAATTTTAAATTTAAAAATAAACTTATCAAAAAAAGAAATGACTATTGCGAAAGCACTGTAGTATATGCACACCTCAAACAAAGTTCTATAGACGTCAGTCCAATTTCCGATGGTCATCCCCCAAAATATCATACCTGAAATCACCAGAGTAAGCCATGGTACAAGCTTTATGTACCCTAACACCACTTCATTTTCAATTAATGGTCCATGATAGCGTTCCATCATATTTTTACTTTTCTTCTTTTTCTTCGCCATTTTCTAAAGATCCCCTTTTATTTCAAACCACTATCAGCGGTGTTCATTTTTATATACATATAATTATCGCTTTTCTCCATAGACTAAACGAAATAATTTTGGACTAATACCTCTAGCTCCTGTTTCATACTTCTCATTTTTATTGAATTTCACTAAAGTTGTATCTAACTTCATCTCTGGATCATCATTAATTGTTAAATAAATGTTTATCCCTCCCATTGGATTTTTCTCTACTTTATTATAATCTATCTTATAAGTTTTTATCTTACCTTCTGGAGTTAAGGCTTTACCATCCATACTCTTCAACATACTCTCTACAGCTGCTTTTCCATCATCACTTTTCACTATATGTTCTATTCTTTTACTTTCTATATACTCTTTACCACATATTAACCCTGCTACCCCTATAATTAATAGTAAAACTATAAGGAGCCCTTTTAGTACTTTTTTCAAAAATCTCATCCTCCCACTCTATTATTTTATTTATAATTATAATATCATTTTAATATTTTGTATATATTTTAAATACTTTACATGCAAATCTACTTAGTTTATATAAAAAAGCAAAGAAAAACTTCTTCGCTTTATATATTTATTATGCTTTACTTCCAAAACATTGCTCTACTATTTGTGAGATATGAGAAGCCATAGTTCCCATATCTTCCATTCTTTCCGCTAGAGCTTCTATTGATTTACCTTTATTTTCATTCACTAATCTTAAAAATCCTAGAGCTTGTGTATATATCCTATTCATAATCGATGCTATAACTCTTTGACCTTTTACTACATCAGACAACGTAGAATAATTATATATTGCATCTTCTAGATAACTTCTAAGCTGTGTTTTTAATGAAGGTAGTGAATTACCAGTATTAAAGATTGTTTGTATTGTTTCCTGATATTCCTGCTCAATACTATCTATAAAACTCTTAATTTCTTTAATGCTGCTAGCGATACTAATACACGCTTCAACCGTATTATAAAAGTTGATACTTAACTTCACCTTATAACATATTTCTGTCGCAAATTCAGCTATAACATCTCTAGCCGCAGACTCAGTATCATTTAAACCACTATGAGTAGCATCAACACTACTTTTAGACTCAGTTAAATACCCAGAAAAAGCAGTTATCATACTATCCCCTAAAGATTTAGTAGTATTATCGACTTGCTGGTCAAAGGCTTTTAACACTTCTAAATCATCAAATAAGTTTGATTGCTTAACAAATGTATCAAAATCTGTTGGAATAGTCCCTACTATATAGCCACCCATTACATCTTGATTAGATCTCCAGTTTTGTTCAATCGTAGCATCATTATTTCTGTGACTTTCAGCTAGTGCATTAACGCTACCAATCATACTATTTATACATGCTTCCATTTTGTCAACATTAGTTAGTTCAACAGCTAACACTTCCGTAAGAGGATTAGCTATCCCATCATCAAATGTAGATCTTATTCCCTCACCTTTTAAAGTGTCACCTATACTTTTCTTAAAGCTATTTATCGTAGCCTCACCTTTTTGGGCTATACCTGTTTTAGTATTCAATTGGATAATACTAGTAGTACCGGGAGTCATTCCTGGCATAACAATTATTTTATTAATAGTATCCCAGGTTTCACTAGCCTTTTTACTCAGTGAATCTAGTAATTTAGTCACTATACCATAATCCCATGAGGCTCCACTTCTATAACACCATGTTTTAAAACCACTAAATCCAACCCTATCAAATTGTCTAGAAAATTGATATGTACTATAATTAGCTATTTCTGAGAATAGTTTTTCTTTACCTTCTAATTTTGTATAAAAATTATCTAAATTTTTAATACTCTTTATAAGATTTATTTGTTCCAAGTAACTTACTATAGATTGTTCTAAGGTCTCCGTTCTACTTACCTTTCTTGATTCTACAGTACTATTTGTTGTGGTAGATTTAGTTAATAACTCTCTTATTTGTTTTATATCTTCTAATAACCCTTGTAAGTTTTTAGATAATCCTTGTAAAGAAGAGAAATTAATAACTATATCTTTACCAGCTCCGCTACCTGGCATCAACTCAGTTGTAAGTAACTTATCTTTTCCAAATTGCGCATCAAGTTTACCATCTCGGTCTACATCGACTGAAAGACCTTGAACTTTGTTAATCGCCGCATCTCTAACTTTGTCTTTTGCTTCTGCCTGAAGTTTCTTTATTTCATCGGGTTTATTCCATGCTTTTACTCTTTTTCCTTTTTCATCTATAAGATTCCCGTTATCATCAAAACGATATCCTCCCCACATATGTTGATCTGTTGCCCCAGCTACATTTCCAAAAACAGATCCTATATTTTTACCTACAACTGCACCACCTAACCCAAAAACACTTCCTATAAGCGCTCCTTTAAGCTTTTTCCCAGATACCTCTTTAGAAATCTTATCCTCTCCAATAAACTTATATGTTTTCCCTACTGTACCTTCTCCTTTTTTATATCCCAAACCAACTATATCTCTGTTATCTACATAATTATTTATTTTATCATACAATGCGCTAACATTTATTTTTTGCTCTTCTGTAAGTGTTGAATAAATATTTGGACCATTATATAGATGAGCCGACTTAATTCTAGAATAATCCGTTACATTCGCTAAGGCATATTGAGCATCCATTGACCCTAGTGAATGAGCATAAATATTAATTTTCGCATTTGGATACTTTTCCATCATTTCTTTTAAGTAATCCGATGATGCTTCCAATTGTCCAGTAGCACCCTTTTCTCCTAACATTATTTTCCCAGCCATCGGAATATCATTTGCTCCCCAATCTCTTAATACATCTCCTCCATTAGAGAATATTTCAGTCGGAGCAGTTGAACCCCTATATAATATAGTTATTTCCTCAACCTTTTCTCTTTCACTAAGCGGAGCATTCGGAGACACAACTTCATTACTACCACTTGTTTTAGTATAAGTGTAAATTTGTTCTCCATTATCACTACGATTATCATTTGCATCAGATAAGATACCTACATACTCATTACCGGGATAAGTCCTCAATGAATCACCTATATTTCTATTTTCATACTCCTCTTTTGCTAAATTTACATTAGTTTCATCTGAATACGCCATAACTTCTACCCCTCATACAATAGTTTATGTAATTTTGAAGAAAAACTTAACACTCCTAAACTATATCCTTTTCCTGAATTATACTTGTTAATAATAGTACCTATAGTAAGTTCCTCATCATTATTAATAATAATTTTTATACTTATACCACCCATTGGATTTTTTTTCACTTCACTATAATCTATCTTATAACTTTTTATTTTTCCTTCTGGAGTTAAGGCTTTATCATCTTGTTCTTTTAACATTTTCTCTATCGCCTCTTTTGCTTCATCACTTTTTACGATGTTCTCTACTTTATTATCATTATTGCTCATGTATACTTTACCTCCTACTACTCCTACTACGGCCAATACCACTAGTGATACTCCTACTAATGCTTTTTTACCAACATCATCACCTTCTATCATATTTTGCTTATTACAATTATAATACTTTTTTATCGCTTTGTATATTATTTTATGAAATAATTAAATATAAATATAGATTAATGTACTTTAGAAGATTTTTATTGTCCATCTTATATTGATTTATCACTCTATTTATCTATTTTCAAACAACAAAAAACTACAACATATGTTGTAGTTCAATTTTATGATATTATATTACTTATTCTTCATTAAAACTTGTATGTTATATATCTATGTAAATATTTTTGCACTATTTAAGAAATAATTTACTTTTTTAGCTACATTAAGACTCCAAATATCTATAATATTAATTAATACATTTATTAATTTTTATTTTATCTTCTTACCTTCAATTCCAACAAACCATCTCGTTTAACAAAAAACAGCAAATCTACCTTTTAAATTTGCTGTTTTTTCATATTGATATTTTATATTAACTTAGTAATATGGTAAAACCTTAGTTTCTATTCCTCATATAATAATTTATGTAATTTTGGAGAGAAACTTAATGCTCCTAAATTATACCTTTCTCTTGAATCATATTTATTAATAATAGTACCTATAGTAAGTTCTTCATCATCATTAATGATTATATCTATACTTATTCCTCCCATTGGATTTTTCTCTACTTTATCATAATCTATCTTATAACTTTTTATCTTACCTTCTGGCGTCAAGGCTTTGCCATCTTGTTTTTTTAACATATTCTCTACGACTTCTTTGACTTCATCACTTTTCACAATATTCTCTATCTTTTTATTTTCTATATACTCTTTACCACATATAAATCCTACTGTTGCTGCAATTAACAATAAAACTATAAGGATTCCTTTTAATACTTTTTTCACTATAATTACCCCTCTTCTTGCCCTCTATCCGTAAGTTTCCATAGTTCTGGAGAAATAGCTGTTGAGTCTATTATATACTCACCTCTCGAATTTTTTTCCAACGTTGTGTTTACTATCATCTCTTCATTATCATTAACTATCACTGAGATATTTATTCCTCCCATTGGATTTTTCTTTACTTTATTATAATCTATCTTATAACTCTTAATTTTCCCTTCTGGTGTCAAAGCCTTGTTTTCCATTTTCTTCAACATATTTTCGATCGCTGTTTTTGCTTTATCACTTTTCACAATATGTTCTATTTTATATTTTTCGTAATAAATACTTCCGGCTACAATTCCAATTAACAACAAAATACTTGTTATGGTCGCTACTAAAAATCTTTTCATTATTTAAATGCTCCTATTTCGTTAATACTTATTATATTATATATTTCAATTTTTATAAAGGAATAAAAAAAAGACGACTAATTGTCGTCTTAATTAAACTAAACTTTTTCGTTTTGTAAAGAAATGAATAGTCGCTATTAAACATCCAAGCCCTACTATATATAGTAGCTGTGGCGCAGCTAATGGAGCAAAGTGGTTTTTCAAAATAAATATATTAACAAACACACCAACGATAGCCGCAAAGCTCAGTACCCCTAATAATACTACTTTATATTTATTTAGAGGTAAACTAACTTTAGCTACCATACATAACCCATTAATAAGCGCTAGTACAAAGCAAATAAACTTCATTTGCGCTTGGTTATCTATTACAATATTTGTCAGTAGAACACTCGCTACCAACACACCACCACCAATAGCGGCATTCGTTAAAATATCTCTCATAAAGTTATTACTTACTTTTTCTTTATTCGATTCAAACGTTAGGAAGAACGATGGAACTCCTATTGTTATAGCTGAAATAATAGTAAATTGAATCGGAATAAATGCAAATTCAAAGGCGAATAATACACTTATCACCGCAAATACTATCGAAAAGAATGTTTTTGTTAAAAATAACGAGGCTACTTTTTGAATATTATTTATAACTCGACGACCTTCCATTAAAATATCATAAAATACTGCAAAGTCATTTGTTAAAAATACAATATTAGAAACACTCTTAGCGGCACTAGTTGCACCATTCATCGCAAAACTAATATCAGCTTTTTTCAGCGCTAGCACGTCATTAACACCGTCTCCACTCATCGCAACTGTTTTTCCATTTTTTTGTAGAATCTCTACCATGCGTTGTTTTTGATCGGGTGTTACTCGACCAAAAATATCATTTTCTAATACTACAGACTCAAAGTTTTCTTCTGTTACTTTCGTCATATCTACAGCACGACCATCTTCTTTAAACCCTGCTTTTTTAGCTACCCCGAGAACTGCAATATGGTTATCTCCACTTATTATTTTTACAGCTACTCCTTGCGATTCGAAATACTTAAATGTCTCTTTTGTATTAGCTTTGATTTCGTCAGAAAGTACTACATGACCAATCAACTTCATGTTTGATGGAGTAGTTACTTTTTCATCAGTATAAGCTAGCGATAATATTCTATAACCCTGTTGTTTCAGGCTCTCATAGTATTCCGTCATGCCTTCTTCAAATCCTAAAAATTCATAGGCACCGAAGAAATATGTACCACCTTCTTTTAATTGGATGTATGAATATTTATTTTTACTAGAAAATGCGCCAATTTCAGCAATATCCCACTTTTTCTCACAAGTTAGATAATTTTTTAAAGCTCTTGATGTGGCATTTTCATCTTCAAAATATGCTAAATAACTAGACAGCTCGCTAGCTACTTTTTCATCTATCTCGACTACATTCATGTTACCTGTAGTTATTGTTCCTGTTTTATCAAAACAAAGTACATCTACGCGTGCAAGAGTTTCTACACAGTATAGTTCTTGCACTAGAACTTTTTTCTTAGCTAGTTTCATCGCAGCAACCGCTAAAGACACACTTACAAGCAGGATTAACCCTTCTGGTATCATACCTACTAATGCACCTGCACTACGTAAAACTATATCTGTATAGCCACGTCCTAGACTAGCACCTCTAACATAAAGCATAATAGCAACTGGAACTAATAGTACTGATATTACTTTCAGGATTCTATCCATATAGTCTCTTAGTTTTGATGGATATTTTTTAAATTCTTTTGTACTTTTAGCTAGTTTATTAATATAGCTATCTCCACCAACTGCGGTAACTTTTACTAGACAACTACCACTTACTACGTTACTACCACTCATAAGTTCGTTACCTGTAGTTTTGTAAATATTATCACTTTCTCCAGTTAGTAACGATTCATCAACCACAATACTACCTTCGATTATCTCAGCATCTACAGGCACTTGGTCTCCTAGATTTAGATGAAGATACTCACCTAAAACTATTTCTTCTGAATCAACTTCTATTATTTCATTATCACGATTTACACGATATTTATTTCGCCCTAATAAACTTAATTCTTCTAAAGCATTTTTAGATCTAACTTCTTGATAAATACCTATAGCTGTATTTATTGCGATAACACCTAAAAATAACATATTTTCAAATCTTAACGTTGTTGCGATAAAAGCAGCTAATACCAAGTTCATCGCATTAAAGAACGTGAAGATATTAGAAAATATTATTTCTTTTGTTGTTTTATAAGGCTTTATAACACTAATATTTTTCTTAGCATTCTTAACCTCTTCACTTGTCAAATACTTCATTTTCCCTCCAAATAATCACTATATATTTTTATTTCAAAATAGTAGATTAATAACAATTATACCATAAAATATATTGTATAGCTTTAAACTTAACTGAAGTTAATTTCCTCGGAAATATATAATTTTAAAACATAAAAAAACCAGATTTGAATTAATTTCAAACCTGGCTTTCTTAATTATTCTTCTATATCTTTGTTATCAGTATCATCAGTAGACTCTACATAAATCTCTGGTCCTGATTCTTTTTCTTTAGCTAAACGAGCTTGTTCTTCGTAGTATTTTTTATTAACTATTTTATCAAGTTGTTCCGCTTCTCTTTCATCTAACTCTTTTGGCATTTTACCAAATTGGTAAAGAGCAACAATTTCTTTTCTATCAATTGTTTCAACTTTCATAAGAGTTTGAGCGATAAGTTCTAACTGATCTCTATGAGTTTCAATGATGTGTAACACTTTAGAGTAACATTCATTAATAATTTTACGTACTTCTTTATCGATTTCTTTCAGCATTTCTTCTGAATAGTTACCAATACTTGATAATTGACGTCCACCATATGGATCGTGGAATGGAGCTTGCATTGGCCCTACAACATCACTCATACCGTACTCTGTAACCATTGCACGTGCGATTGCAGTTACACGTTCAAAGTCATTGTGAGCCCCAGTAGAAACTTCATTGAAGAAGATTTGTTCTGCTGCACGTCCACCTAATAGACCACAAATTTTATCAATTAAATCTGTACGAGTTTGGAAGTATTTCTCTTCTTCAGGAATCATTAGGTTATATCCACCTGCATCCCCACGAGGAATAATAGTAACTTTTTGTACTTTATCCGCGCTATCAAGAACCATACCTACAATAGCATGTCCAGCTTCGTGGTAAGCTACTAAACGTTTTTCTCTTGGAGTATAAACTCTACTACGTTTAGCTGGTCCACCGATTACTCTGTCCATAGCTTCATCTAAATCAGATTTTTCAATAGCATTTTTGTTTTCACGTGCCGCTAAAAGTGCTGCTTCATTTAGTATATTAGCAAGGTCTGCCCCAGAGAACCCTGGAGTTTTTTCAGCTAATGAGCGAAGCTCGACATCTTTAGCAAGCGGTTTGTTTTTAGCGTGTACTTTAAGAATTGCTTCACGACCTTTTACGTCTGGAGTAGAAACTTTGATTTGTCTATCAAAACGTCCAGGTCTTCTAAGTGCGTTATCTAATACATCAGCACGGTTAGTTGCTGCAATTACGATAATACCTTTTTCACCATCAAATCCGTCCATTTCAACAAGAAGTTGGTTAAGAGTTTGTTCACGTTCATCGTTTCCTCCACCTACTCCGCTACCACGTTTACGTCCAACGGCATCGATCTCATCGATAAAGATAATACATGGTGCATTTTTTTCAGCTTCTTTGAATAAATCACGAACACGGCTAGCCCCAACCCCTACGAACATCTCAACGAAATCAGATCCTGAGATTGAGAAGAATGGAACTTTTGCTTCTCCAGCAACTGCACGGGCTAATAAAGTTTTCCCTGTTCCCGGAGGACCCTCTAATAACACACCTTTAGGTATTTTAGCACCCATCTTAGTGAATTTACGGTGATCTTTTAAGAATTCAACCATCTCTGCAAGTTCTTGTTTTTCTTCATCAGCTCCTGCTACATCGTTAAATGTAACAGTACCTTCACCTGCATCGATTTTCTTAGCTTTTGATTTTTGGAAGCTCATTACTTTGCCTCCACCGCCACCTTGCATTTGTGACATAAAGTAGAACAGTAACCCCATCATTAAGATAAATGGTACGATGTTCCCTAAGAACGAAAGAATTGCTCCAGTTTTTTCTGCAGCCTTATATTCTACTACATTAAGTTTTCCATCTTTTGCTTTTTCATTAATTTGCTTTTGGATTTCATTATCAGATGCTGGAACTAATGATTCAAAATTCTTTTCACCATCTGTTAAAACCCCTTTTACATTATAGTTTTCATCTTTTCTTTGTAGACTAATTTCTTTAATCTTGTCTTCATTTATATTCTTAACAAGTTTTGAGTAGTCTAGTTTTTCTGTTGTCCCAGGTAAGTCTTGCTGCCAATAAGCAAAGACTCCCAATGCTATAACAATAAGGGCAAGCATGCTAAGAATAGAATTTTGTCTTTTCCCATTATTCATATAGACTAACTACCTCCTAATTTATTTTCTAAAAGTATCTTATTTTACCATATTTGACCTTAAATATGATTAAAATTTTTGACTTTATTTGACTAAAATTTTAATTATTTTTATATTATTTAAAATCTATATTTATGAATAGATTTCTTCTTTTAAAACACCTACATATGGCGTATTTCTGTATCTTTCTTCATAGTCTAATCCGAATCCAACTACGAAAGCTTTTGGACAAATTAATCCGATATAATCCGGTTCAATATCAACGATACGAGCTTCTGGTTTATCTAGTAATGAAGCACAAGTTACAGACGCTACTCTTCTTTCTAATAAGTTTTCGATAAGTGCTTTTAAAGTTCTACCTGTATCAACAATATCTTCAACTATAATTACATCACGCCCAGCGATATCCATACCTACGTCTTTTTTAATTAATATAGTACCTGTAGATTCAGTTCCACCGTGGTAACTAGATACATCTATAAAATCTGTAACAACATGAATATCAATATGTTTCATAAGTTCTGCCATAAAAGGTAATGCACCTTTTAA
>ERZ773045.164-NODE-164-length-37184-cov-4.321178_pt1 | contig 37184 bp, 29 predicted proteins | sample MGYA00580635_ERZ773045 | MGnify/ENA primary metagenome ERZ773045 (study PRJEB29015, sample SAMEA2738115) | human oral metagenome | biome: human oral; feature: human-associated habitat; material: saliva | place: China | collected 2261 ...
CAGGCGGTTCGTATACGGCCTCACTATCACTATGATCTCCCACTGCTTCCGTGCCCTTCTCAACGCTTATCATACCCGTTTTTTGTATCGTAACCACAGGCTTATCGTTATTTTTTATGACTTCATCCCGAGCTGCAACGACACCGGTAAACATTGACAGAGTCACCAATACGACGGCTGCTTTTCCGACTTTCTCCATATCTTTACTCCCATATCTACATATAGATTATCTACTTTCTTTATATACTATATAGTATACTCAAAAAAGGTTGCGAAACCAATAGGTTGATGATGACCTGCATTAAATCTTCTTTCCCCTCAAATAAAGCAAATTACTTTAAAATATTTTCTTTTCGTTGTAAATATAACGGACGATTCTCAATATTGCCGATATACTGATATCCGTAACAGGAAAGAAGTGCCCTATTCGGCAAGCTATTACAACAAGAAGGTGTTTATTATGCCGTATATCAAAAATATCCCTCATGAAGAAGTCGTATCTTTGGCAGAATCGGTCCAAACAGTGCCCGGACAGGTTGTCAGCCGCACGTTAGCACAAAACGATGCCGTCAGTCTGACAGTTTTCGCTTTTTCCAAAGGCGAAGAAATCGGCACTCATGATTCGACGGGTGATGCCTTGGTTACAGTTATTGACGGAGTCGGTCGCTTTGTCGTCGACGGTAAGAGCTACACCCTAAAGCAAGGGCAATCCCTCGTTATGCCGGCTAAAAAGCCCCATTCCGTTCATGCCGAAGAAGACTTCAAAATGGTTTTAACTGTGGTCTTCCCGCAGTAGTATTTTTTATTTAAGACAGGAGGATACAACTTATGGATCAGAAAATGTTTTGCTTTCAATGTGAACAAACTGCAGGCGGCAAAGGCTGTACAGGCGGTGCCGGTGTTTGCGGCAAGTCTTCGGCCGTTGCTAATTTACAAGATGAATTAACAGGCGCCTTAATCGGCTTGGCCCGTGCCTGTCAGACGGCTGCTCCGACAGCTTATACGCATCGTGTCGTTTTGGAAGGTCTCTTCACAACCATTACGAACGTTAACTTCAACGAAGAAACCATGCATACTATGATTGACAAGGTCAACGCTGAAAAAGCAGCCTTACTCAGCAATGAAGAAGGCGCTTTAGACAAGCTTCGCAAGCTTTTCGGCTCGTCCAGCGACGCAGACCGTGCCGCAGCCAACTTCGAAATGAAAAAAGTTTGGGACGCTGATGAAGATATTCGTTCCTTGAAATCTCTCATTCTCTTCGGCATGCGCGGTATGGCAGCTTATGCTTATCATGCACTCATGCTCGGCCAGCATGACGATTCCGTCGATGCATTCTTCCTCAAAGGCCTTCGTTCCTTAGGCGAAGACTTGAAAATGGAAGAACTCCTCCCCATCGTTTTGGAAACAGGCACAGTGAACTTGACGTGCATGGAAATGCTCGATCGTGCTAACACGACGACTTACGGTACGCCGGTTCCTACAGAAGTTCCTCTGACTATCGAAAAAGGACCGTTCATCGTCGTTACGGGCCACGACTTGAAAGACCTCGAACTCCTCTTAAAACAGACGGAAGGCAAAGGCGTCAACATTTATACACACGGTGAAATGTTACCGGCTCACGGCTATCCCGAACTGAAAAAATACAAACATCTTAAAGGCAATTTCGGTACGGCTTGGCAAAATCAACAAAAGGAATTTGCCGACGTTCCCGCAGCTTTCCTCTTCACGACGAACTGCCTTATGCCCGTTCGCCCCTCCTATGCGGATCGCGTATTCACAACGGAAGTCGTTTCTTATCCGGAACTCGTTCACATTGACGACAACAAGGACTTCACTCCCGTAATCGAAAAAGCAATCGAATTGGGCGGCTATAAAGAAGATCACGAAATGACCGGTATCAACGGCGGTAAGACCGTTATGACAGGCTTCGGTCACGGTACGGTTCTCGGCGTTGCCGACAAGGTTATCGACGCAGTCAAAGCCGGTGCGATTAAGCACTTCTTCCTCGTCGGCGGTTGCGACGGTGCTCGTCCGGGACGTAACTACTATACGGACTTTGTTAAACAGACACCTGCCGATACGGTTATCCTCACCTTGGCTTGCGGCAAATACCGCTTCAACGACTTGGATCTCGGTACCATCGGCGGCTTACCCCGTATCATGGATATGGGACAATGTAACGATGCTTACAGTGCTATCAAAGTGGCAATCGCCCTTTCCGAAGCTTTCGGTTGCGGCGTAAACGAACTTCCGTTAACGCTCGTACTGTCCTGGTACGAACAGAAGGCTGTCTGCATCCTCTTGACCCTCTTGGCTCTGGGCATCAAGAACTTCTACCTCGGACCTACGCTTCCCGCATTCGTATCCCCCAACGTATTGAACTACCTCGTAGAAAACTTCAATATTCATCCTACGAGCACTCCCGAAGCCGATTTAAAAGCTATCTTAGGCTAATCGGTTCGAATAATCGTATAATATAAACGGCATGGCATACTCATATGAAGTATGCCATGCCGTTTCTTTAATGTTCTTTTTATTATTCTCAAAAACTTCTTGTAAATGAGAAACCAATCTGTTATATTATATGAAATCAATTGAATAAATGTCTATCGTTGTATGGCGTAACACACGAAGGAGCTTGTCTTATGCAACTTTCAGAAGAAACGGCAAAACGAAATCGGGCCATTACATTTGCCGGCTTAAAAGGAATCGGCGGCAACGCCGTACTCGTGACCCTCAAAATTATAATCGGCCTGTCGGCCAATTCAATTGCTATCATTCTCGACGCGGTTAACAATCTGACAGATATTTTATCATCCGTATTAACTATAATAGGCACGAAACTGGCAGGCAAGCGCGCAGATAAAGAACATCCCTTCGGCCACGGACGTATCGAATATATTACGACCATGGTAATTGCCTTTATTATTTTATCTGCCGGTGTTTTGGCCTTGAAAGAATCGGTAGAACGAATCTTACACCCCAGCTTGTCTACCTTTCTGTTTCGCGACCTGATTATCATCATCTTCGCTATTGCGGTGAAGATTACCATGGGACTTTACTTTCGCCGCCAAGGAACTCAATGGCGTTCTTCCGCACTGTCCGCTGCCGGCATCGATTCTCTGTATGATGCGATTCTGACCTTTGTGACTTTAATTTCATCTCTGCTTGTCTATTGCTTTTCCATCGATATCCAGGGCTACGTCGGTGCCGCTATCGGCTTGATGATTATCAGGGCCGGTGCAGGTATCGTCCACGATATGTACAATCATCTGCTGGGCGTGCGTACAGATCCCACCCTGGTTCGGCGCATTAAAGAAAGAATCGCCTCATATCCCCAGGTAGGCGGCGTATACGATCTCGTCTTAAACAGCTACGGTCCTGAAGAAACTATCGGTTCCGTACATATTTCCGTTCCCGATACATTGACGGCCGCCGAAATCCACCCCTTGGGCAAACACATAGATATAGACATATACAATGAATTCGGCATCGTCTTAACGACGGGTATTTACGCAGAAAATACCGGCGATTCAAAAGCTCTGGAAATAAAAAGTGAGCTCGATAAAATACTCAGCCTGTATCCGCATGTTGTCCAAGTCCATGCCTTCTACGTTCAGGAAGAGGAAAAAACGATTTATTACGACATTATCTTCGACTTTGATGAGCCCGATCCGGTAGGTACGCTTAAATCGATTAAAGCCGATTTGGCGGAACGGGTCCCCGATTATCAACAATGTGCAATCTTAGACACGAATTTCAGTAATTAACGAAAAAAAGGCTGCTGAAGAAATCTTCAGCAGCCTTTTTCATTTATGCTTATTATCTGGCATTTGCTTCCCCGCGAAGCACCATACCGCGACCGCAGTCGACCGTAACCAGTTCACCGCGCGTTAAAGCCGACGTATCGGCTCCGATGATTGCCGGAATGCCCAGACTGAGGGCCGTAATCGCCGATTCGCTTGTAAGGCCCGCCTCTTCGGAAATAATAGCCCCGGCCCGTTTAATATAAGGAATAAGTTCCGGCCCCGACCCCTTAACGACAAGGATACATCCCGGTATAAAATCTCGTTCCAATTGAGCCTGACTGTCGCCGAAACAAATATTGCCTACAGCCGACTTCTTACCCAAGCCGATGCCGCGCAATAGGACATCGGCTACTAGGCGCACGCGAATCATATTGGTCGTACCCGACGTGGAAGCCGGTACACCGGCTGTCAAAACGACTAAATCTCCGCCCTTAATCAAATTGTGTTCCAATGCCGCTGATACCGCATTTTCCACAACATCGTCAGACGTTTCTCCGCCTTCTCCCGTAATGGCCTGTACGCCCCAGTTAACCTGCAACCGGCGTACAATATTTTCATGAGGCGATACGGCTATAATAGGACTCTTGGGACGATATTTGGATATCATCTGAGCTGTATTGCCGCCTTCCGTAGATGCGATAATCGCTGCCGCACCCAACGACTCGGCAATGCGCACCGTCGCCCGTCCGATGGCTTCTGTCGTCGACAGAACGTCTTTTCCCGTATCCTGATGGGTTACGGGATCGAATTGACTTTCCGTATATACGGCAACACGCGCCATCGTTTCAACCGCTTCTACCGGATATATACCGCCTGCTGTTTCGCCGCTGAGCATAATTCCGTCCGTACCGTCCAAAATGGCATTGGCAATGTCGCTCGTTTCGGCACGGGTCGGGCGAGGGTTATTCATCATAGATTCCAGCATTTGCGTTGCCGTAACGACCGGTTTCCCGGCCTGCTGGCACTTACGAATGACCATTTTCTGTAAAGCCGGAACTTCTTCTGCCGGAACCTCTACCCCCAAGTCGCCGCGAGCCACCATGACGCCGTCACTCATACGAATAATATCGTCAATATTGTCAATAGCCGTACGACTTTCTACTTTCGACATGATTTTTATAGAACTGCCGTGCTTTTCAAGAACCTTACGAATAGATACGACATCACTGCCTCTTTGGATAAACGAAGCGGCAATCCAATCCATATTTTGCGAAATACCGAATTCAATGTCCTTTATATCCGTTTCCGATAAAGCCGGTAACTTAATGGGAATACCCGGCACGGCTACACGCTTACGATCGCTCATTTTGCCGCTGTTCAGAACCTGCGTTACAATGTCGTCATCTACAACGGATTGTACTTCCAAGTTGACAAGGCCGTCGGACAAAAGTATATGGTCGCCGGCCTTTACTTCCTGCGGCAAGCCTTTATACGATACGGAAACTATTTTATCGGTTCCTTCCACATCACGGGCCGTTAAGATAAATTCCTGCCCCGCTTTCATTTCAATAGCTCCCTTTTTAAACAGACCCAAGCGAATTTCAGGCCCCTTTGTATCCAGCAACAGGGCAACGGGTTTTCCTACCTTCCGTGCGGCGGCTCGAACGGCTTCGATCCGTTTGCCGTGCTCTTCATGAGAGCCGTGAGAAAAATTAAACCGCGCCACATTCATACCTGCCCTGAGCATAGCTTCGAGTTTTTCCGGTGTTTCCGAACTCGGTCCCAAGGTGCAGATAATCTTTGTCTTCTTCATCATGCCATTTTCTCCTTTACAAGTATACATCTATACCTGTCACTAATTATATGACCTTTATCTGTCGTATATGCTCGTCCAATAGTTGAGCCTTTGTCAATTATACTCTCTATATATTAGAAATATAACTGCCGACTGAAATCAAGATTGCATAGTGGTGAGCCGTTTTTTGTCCCACCGAAGAACGATTCCATCCCTACGGGTATTCTACCCCATAGGTTTATGTATTGCAACGCTCAAAGACTCTTCTCCCCATAGTTATTCCGCCCTATGCGTGCTATAATACAAATACATACACAGTCAGTATAGTTTATAAATAATCGGGGGTCCTCACATGGATCAAGCAAAATACTTGGAAATGGTAAAGCGTAACCCTTACACGCTGGAACACATTGAAAATCCGTCTGAAGACATTATGCTTGAAGCCGTTCGCCGTAACGGCATGGTTCTTCAGTACATCAAAAACCCGCCGCTTAACGTGGCGGAAGCGGCTATTGAAAATGAAGCACGAGCTATACAGTTTTTGTCCGACCCTCCTGCCGACTTGGCAAAAAAGGCAATTTGCAAAAGCTGGGCCAATCTGGAATACATTCACAATCCGTCACGAGAACTCATTACAACGGCCCTTTCCTATTCGGGGTGGGCCATTAAATATGTACGTGACCCGGATGAGGCTTTGCAGCTGGAAGCCGTGAAAAAAAACTTTGACGCCGTTAAGTACATTGATAATCCGTCACAAGAAATTCAAGAAGCGGCAGCCGCTCAAAGTTATGCCGCTTTACGGTATATTGACGATCCCGTGTTTTCTGCTGAAGCCTTGGCTGTAAAAAACGATGAACAGGCTCTACGCTTCATCAAAAATCTGACAACGGAAAAGTTTATCGCCCTATTTAAGATTAACAGCCTCATCTTAAAATATATGCCGCCCAATTTCGCCATTGCCGTCGATGCCGTAGAAGATGCTCTGCGCCAAGTTATCGGCAGCGAAGAAGTAGATGAAAAATATATTCGCGATTTACTGAATAATCACAGTATCGGTCGTACCGTATCTACCATGCCCATTGACGTCATTGCCCTGATTGATGAATACGGCAGTCCTAAAGCGCGGCGAATTACAGTTGATGAAAAATTAAAATTTACCTAACCGTTAAGAGGTGTGCATATGAATTATACAGAAACCTTAGAAAGTGTCGAACTCGTTTTATCTGCCGGCCAAGTGCCCCTTATCGTCGGCAAAACGGGTATCGGCAAATCTGCGTTGGCCTGTGAGTTGGCCGAGCGTCTCAAGGCGCATCTGGTCTATATTGACGGCAACTTGTTAAAAGAAGGGGAAATCGGCGGCCTGCCCCTTATCGATGATTTTACAAAACGAACAAAAGACGGTAAATTGACGCACGTGAAAACGACTATATACGCAGTCCATAACAAACTCCGCGAAATAGACGGATACTTGGAGAAAAAAGAACCCGTCTTGCTCTTTATCGATGAAATCAACCGTTCCGAGCATGCGGTGCAGCAGGAACTGATGAATCTTATTTTAAATAGAGAAATCAACGGGTATCATCTGGACTCGAGTGTCTCCATCTTAGCGGCCATGAACCCTGCCGATTCGCAGGAGTACGAGGCCGTCGATATGGATGCGGCTCAGGAAAATCGTTTTGTCTGGCTCTATATGGAAGCGGACCCGTATCAATGGTTGTCCTGGGCCGCCGAAAACGATATTGACGACAAGGTTTGTCAATTTATTTCCACCTATCCGGAATACCTTGTTCGTACAAACGAAGACGATATAGATGCTACGCCGCGAAGCTACGAGCGTATTTCCGCTCTCTACCGCCGCTATATAAATCAACAGGACGTGCGTCGCTCCGTTTTTTATAATGTCGTTCGGGGCAATGTAGGCAAAGTCATTGCCGAAGAGTTTTTAAATTTTATTGAAAGCGATTACACGCCCCTAATCACATACGAAGACATCTTTGCCGGCTCTTCTCTGCCTGATGACATAAGAGAACGGGTAGTCGCGGAAACCCATACACGGCTATACATAAGTGCTCGCAATATTTTGAATCGTCTGAGCAAGGCTTTACAGGAAAAAACAATTGACGGCCAATTTGCCGTATCTCGCTTTGTTACCTTCTTGCAAACCTATCCCGTCGATTTGGCGGTTGCCGTCATGAAAGATATCCGTAATACTATGCCGGCTATCTATAAATACGCTCAATATAATGACGATTTTATCGATATGTATTTTGCGCCCTTCCGACGCCGGAGATAAGCTATGAACAAAACACCTGTCGACATCGATCAGGAGGCCATTCTCCTTTTCCACGACCTTGCCGAGCAGCGGGATAACTATGTGCTCAACGATGAAAAAGCCGGTTTTATCGTTTCACCCGAATTCAGGCACCGCTTCTTTTCTCTTTTAGATGTGCTGAACCTTCATCTTATTGATGACAGGGATAACTTTTTCGGTTATTTTCTCTTCCAAGCCGACAGGGACTTGCGGTTCCAACTGGACAGTCCTACGGGGACGACATTCAAAAACGGGCGTTATACCCTCTATTTTAATCCCTATCTGTTTCTACAGCTGACTGCGGAACAAATGGAAAGCGCCGTTAAGCACGAGGTTCTCCATATTCTCTCTCTTCACCCTTTACGTGCCAAAGACCTGAAAAAACAATTCTCTCCTCTGGCTGTAGATTTAGCCATGGATATTGTCGTCAATACCTATTTGGCCCCCCTACCGTCCGATGCCGTCACCTTGGCGGTCGTCAACTTGCAGTACGGTCTCTCTATGCCCTTATTCGAATCTCTCGAATACTATGCGGAAGAGATTCAGTATGCCCTGAATAAGCGACCTAAGACGGATGCCTTTACGGACATGAAAAGCGGCGAGGTCTTCTCTGAACGCTTTAACATTGAGCACAGCCATGACATTTGGGAAGAAAGCGACGAGGTCGATGAAAAAACACTTATTGAATTTACGAAAAAAGCCGTCGACGGAGCCAGAAAAAGCAAGCCCAATACCTATTTGGTATCCCTCATGGCAGCCTTGGATCGTGCCGTCAGTGACAGGCCGTGGTACGAATACTTAAAAAAAGTGGTGCGCACCGTAACGGCCAATTATAAGAAAACGACGACGAGGCGCAATCGCCGGCAACCGGAACGTCTGGATCTGCGCGGCGAATTACGTAATAAAAAAGCTGCCGTTACCATTGCCTTGGATATTAGCGGCAGTATCGGGGATACGGAATTCCGCCAAGCTATGGAGCAAGTGCTTCAAATAGTAAAGACCTGTGACCATGACCTGACAATTATTGAATGTGATAACGAAATTCGCCGGATCTACCACATCGAAGACCTTACGGACCTGCAGGAGCGATTTCCGAAGCGAGGCGGCACGGCTTTTGCCCCTGTTATCGACTATTGTAATGCCTACAAACCGGATATTCTTCTTTTTTTCACGGACGGCAAGGGGGAAGAAAAGCTTCCCGTACCGCCTAAGGGATATCCTATTTTATGGCTTCTCACGGGAAAAGACGGCATACTCTCCTTGAAAAAGCCGTACGGAAAAATAAAAAAATTACAGTCCGCCGAGCCTCAAGACGCTCCTTTTGATTTCGATGCAGTCGAAAAAGGCGGCTTTTCCATGGCTAACCAAGAACGTTCCGGTGCCCTGCACGAATACATTCGCGGCTGAAAAACGAAAACAGACGGCATGCACCATTGCGTGTCGTCTGTTTTGCATATTTACCACCTCCGGCTGAGCGTAAAACCGAAGGCTCTGCCCGTTCGGTGCCCTTGCGGTTTGTATAGCGGCGTCCCTGCAAAAACGTCATACGAAAAGCCGGGCGAAATATCTCCCCGCATGCCCACGACAGCACCGGCAAGGGTTCTGCCTGTCCCCATCCGTGCCGAAGGTCCGTATACGGCACCTGCATCGATACCGGCGTATGCGGAGCTGTGCAGTGCCGGGATATAGGAAGAAACTTCGCTTTGCACGTACCAGCCGCTTTCTCCCATGAGCGTATATTCCCCGTCAAACCCCCGCACCGTGTACCGATTCCCTATGCTGATCATATCCACGCCGTACAGTCTGTCGCCGCCGGTCGTCCACTGCCCGTGTAAAGAGGAGGAAAAGACAGCCGGCCGGTGTCCCATCGTAAAGGGATGTGTATATTCGGCATCAATGAGCCACATGTGATACCGGCTTTTCGGGGCGTCCGTATCCTTCGATTCCGCCTGCGCTCCGAAAAGACCTATACCCCGCCGATACCCTAAGCGTGTATAGACCGTATCCTTGCCCGTGTAAAGGCGGCGGGATATCCCTACGTATGCAGAGCCTGTACGGGAATCTCCATGTCGTTAATGTAGTAATGCGAATGCCGTTTCGTAAGGCTTACGTCCATGCTCGTCTTTTGCCGCCGCGTCCGGCTCAGGACATGGTCCCACGTAATGCCGCTCCGCTTCGTCTTGTCAGTACTGATAAAGGAATAAGGCCGTTGCCGCACGTGCTGCCGATAATCATAACAGCTGTAAAAGAAGGAGAATGTATCGTTGCCATGAGGAATGCGGTAGTACAGGTTATGTCCCCGTGTGCCGCGCAGGTAGCCGTCACGCATGCCGTCTCCGTTTATACCGATAGACAGGATATCATTGGCGTATAAAGGCTGATCTATGGAAACAGAGGCGCTCCACTGTACTTTCCCCGTATCGGACAGTCCGGAGTTATCGAGGGATAAGAGTCCGTGAACCGGACGAGTACGCTTGACCGTAAGCTCTATATCCGTAAGCTCCGGGTCTTGTGTAGGCACGAGTTTCACGGCCACATCCTGGGAAGACAGCCGCTTCATCTGTTCCAGCCCCTGCTCTATGAGGCGAAGGTTAAGAATATCCCCTTCCCGTATAGGAAAGGCCGAGCGCCACGGCACACGGGCACTGTCTTCACTGTAACGGACCGTTCGCAGCCGTCCTGCAAGGAGATACAGGCGCAGCACACCGTCCTGCAGATTTTGTTCCCGCAGGAGTACGCGGCAGGTGGCATAGCCTTTTTCGAGAAGCACCGTATTCAGCTCATCTACAAGCTGTTGAATGGCAGTGCTGTCCATTTGCCTCCCGGCCTGTGCCCTATGTGCCAAAAAGGAAAACTCCTTGTCCGCATGTTCCACCTCTATGGAGCGGATATAAAAGGAAGTTCCCCCCGGCAAAGCCGTCGAACTCGGATGCTCAACTGCGGCAGTACCGATTACCGCCTGCGGCGCCAGCCTCCGTTCCGAACGAATAAGCGCCTCCTGCCGCGTCTGCTCAAGCTGTTCCTGCCGTACCGGCATGGAAGGTGAAGCGGCTTGTATCCATGTACAGCAGGTTGCAAAGAAAATGGCGATGCAGATTGAGCGATATTGCATTATGACTCGTCCTCCGTCTCTAAAAAATAGTAAATCCTTTCTCTTTCTAATTTGCCAGTAAAATATAAATTCCTAAAATAATCGATATGCCATATACAATATTTAATTCTCTAAGACAGGATTTCGTTGTTACTGCCAAGTGATGCCACGAGGCAGCTTTTTCCGAGCCGTTGTTGTCTCTAGTGTTACCCACTTATCTCGTCCCCTGTTTCTATTAAACGGCTGATTTCAAGATGGCTATTAATTCTTTTTTCTTTTCCATCTAAGAATAATTGCAATCGCGCTTTCATAGTGAATTTCGCTGTGGAATGTACTTTTCTCTTTACTCCCGGCTATAGAGAATCTAATCCTCTCTCCTTCTCCAAATACCCATCTATCTTGTCCGGGAAATGAATACATTTTCTTCTGAAATAAGCCTCTTTACGTGGATTTCCGGTCTGCTTTAATTCCATATAAATAGCTCTGTCTATTTCCGACACATCTTTCAACGAGTCCCTTAAAATCAGTTGCTCCCCGAATTTATCCTTAAACCGCTGCAATGTAGTTTCAAATGGCCCCATAAATTCGTCGGGTACATAGTTATAGTAAGCCGAATTATATACTTTCTCCACGCTTCCGCCGGGAAGTACATCGGTCTTGGTATATCCCGATACGCCATAGGTATATAAATACGGGGGACTGTAGGTATATGCAAATACCCATGGCTCTACCGCAACGTTTGCCTCATCATGAATGAGCGTAATATTGGAAATAAATTTATATCGCAGCAGGCCAAAATATTTTATGGAATCCAATTCTACAAAGCCGATAGCAAGCCAACCCAGAATAACCAAGAGGGTATATACCGTTACCTTTACCGCCTTCACCGGCCTTCGCTCAATATTCATTTAACTTTTCCTCCACATAATAGCCTTGAAATATGGGTCGGGAATTAAGGCGCGCCGTATCGCCCACGTTTACGGCAAAGCCACCGTCTCCCGCATAGATGCCGGCCTATTCGATTACGCCTATGTAGTCGCTTTCTATCTTCCCCTTGCTGATAGTGACCGTAATCTCCATGTTTCCTTTTTTAATTTTGTAAAGGTCGATACATATATAAAACTACTTCCAGTGGCATTGTTCTGATAAGGATACACCCTGAGTTTTTTATAATTCCTCCAAACAAGTCTTCATAGCAGAGATATCCTCTTGTTTTTCTAATCCACGACGAAGGATCTCGTCAAAATACCAGATCTTTTCGGATTCTCCTTTGATTCTTAAGGTTTGGTATATCTGCCGATCGCCTTCTGACACGTCCTGTAAAGAATCCTTCAAAATCAACTGGCCCCCGAATTTATCCTTAAACCGCTGCAACGTAGTTTCGAACGGTCCCGTAAATTCTTCTGACACGGTTTGATAATAGCTCCGGTTATAAACCTTCTCGACTTTTCCAAAGGGGACTACATTGGTCTTGGTGTATCCCGATATTCCATAGGTATATAAGTACGGTGACTCGAAATAGTAGGCAAATATCCATGGTTCTATAGCAACATAGACGTTATGCTGAATAAGGTTTCTATCGGATTCCATCTCATACCGCATCATCCCAAAGTATTTTACCTTATCTACCTGTATAACATTCACGGTAGACCAGTACATACCATATAAAATAATAAATGCCATTACCGTCAACAAACTCCATGCTCTCATCCTAATTGTCATTTCTATTTCACCCCATATAATTCTGCCAATGAAAAGGTAACATCATATGTTGTTTTAAAGGCATAGGTCCCGCAGAGTCCATTTTGTTGTACTATATATGTCCCTAAGAAAAGAGCCAAGTCTTGCATCTTTTTCACTATGATTCCAATTGTCTGTCATACGGTTTATCTTAATAAGATCAGCAGCTTCCTTTGTCGTTGTAATCGTTCCCGAAGTGATGGCGGATTTGAACGACGCGCTTATCCAGCTGACGACCTCTCATATAGCAAATATGAAAGGAAGTGCCCTCCGACAAAGTCATCAAGCTCGGTTGATCCACTCTCATTTTTTCAAAACAATAAACTATTATTCTTTACTCCCGGCTATAGAGAATCTAATCCTCGCTCCTTCTCCAAATACTCATCTATCTTGTCCGGAAAATGAATACATTTCCTTCTAAAATAAGACGTTCTACGCTCTTGCCCAGCTTCTTTTAACCCTAAGTAAATATGTCTATCCATCTCCGACACATCTTGCAACGAGTCCCTTAAAATCAGTTGTTTCCCGAATTTATCCTTAAACCGCTGTAATGTAGTTTCAAATGGCCCCATAAATTCGTCGGGTACATAGTTATAGTAAACCGAATTATATACTTTCTCTACGCTTCCGCCGGGAAGTACATCGGTCTTGGTATATCCCGATACGCCATAGGTATATAAATACGGGGGACTGTAGGTATATGCAAATACCCATGGCTCTACCGCAACGTTTGCCTCATCATGAATGAGCGTAATATTGGAAATAAATTTATATCGCAGCAGGCCAAAATATTTTATGGAATCCAATTCTACAAAGCCGATAGCAAGCCAACCCAGAATAACCAAGAGGGTATATACCGTTACCTTTACCGCCTTCACCGGCCTTCGCTCAATATTCATTTAACTTTTCCTCCACATAATAGCCTTGAAAATTAGACCGAAAAATCTTATCTTTTTATGTTTGGGTTTATAGTCCGGAATCATGGAAGTTAGCTATGGATCGGGAAGTTTGATTACGCTCGTTGCTTCGGCTTTCGAGAAATATCCATCTGCGATACTGCCCCATCCTTGAGCAAATATAAAAAGAGGAGTCCTTCGGCAAAGCTATCGGATTCAGTTGTTCAACTGTGATATTATCTATTGCTGCCTACAGCACTCGTTCCAGTTCTTTCTGTCGTGCCGGTAAAAGTCCATAGAGGTCTGTATTTACGTACAACAGTTAGCTAGCAAATCTCTTTATATAAAATCACAGTAGAACAATAACAAAAAATAAGAACATTTTGCATGTATCTAATTATAAATTAAAATTTGATATTTATTTTTCATATTGGTAGGTAATCAAAAATTCTTTATTATCTTTCAAACATATTTCACATGTTAAGTATTCCTGATATAATCCTTGTATTTTTTTCATCTCATATATTTGCCCTTTCCCAGGAATGTAATACTGCTTTGTTAATGCATATCCTTTTCCTTCTAATGTTGCAATTATTTCCTCTGCGTATATTACGTCTTTACTGGTATACACAACTGTATATGGGTAAACTATTCCATTCCAGGTATTTATTCCCCTTTTCATAAATATATGATTACTCGCACTTACATCATAAAATTCAATACTATACGCTTCTTTTTTTAAAATATTCTCTATTTTTCCTTTTTCCGGATCAAATTTATCAAACAAGCCCCCAAAAACAACATATATAAAAAGTAATAAAATGATTCCTCCCTTTATTACCTCAGAACGACTCCATTTCATTCTCTATTCCTGCCCTCCTTCCTATCTCTTTAATTAAAAATCTTTAATATTTCCTATAAATATAGTTCTTCTATACGTGAAGTTGGTTCCGGCACTTGTAATAATACCAAATTCTGTATTTATTGCGCCATCATCATATCCTTTGCTAACACTACCGGACAGCAAACTGCTTCCTGATATGCCATAACTGGTGCCTTGAATTGCTCCAATCAAGCCTTTATTAGGATGAGTTTTTAACCAAGATGGATCAACATATCCATATCCTTTTCCTACAAAAATCGGTGTGCCCACACCAAAACCACCGGTACCTTCCGCAAAAAGATAAACATTTCCTTCTTTATCAATAATTCCCCCGCCTGCGCCTGTAAGAAATTTCAATGCCCCGGCACCTAGTTCAAAATATTCATAATCCGAGGTCATTTTAGCCGGATCCGGTATAATCCCCTCTTCTATCAATTGTCTCCCCATCTGTTTACTTGACGGGTTGAGTCTTTTAAAGCTTTCCGGTGCGCCAAATGAGAATGAAGTATTAAATGCTTGCGAAATATCTCGTTTATCTTTCGGCAAATATTCATTGGGAACCCATGCACCGTTTGCGTACCATGCGCCATCAGCCCCTTGTTCTACGGGATATCCGGCACTCATCATTCGTACACCTAACCAGTCATTGGTTACTTCCGTATGTCCGTCCGAATATATGTGATAGATTCTTCCGTCACTTGCCTGATGTCCTTCTCCGATAATGCGAGGCTTTTCATTGCTGCCATAGTTGTCTCCGTATGTCGGCCTTATGCCGATGGCGAGATCTCTATATACCCGGCCGTTTGCTCGAAATTCTTCCAATTTTGCGTCCCTAAGCGCACTTAACCGTTGCCTTTCTTCCGGTGTGTTGTAATATTCGGCAAATAAATTATTAATCAACTCTGTAAGCTGTATGCCGAATTTATTGTCATACGCCTGTATATCATGCTGCCTAATCGAATCATTAAGCTCTTTAGATATCATATCGTTTGACCCGTATAAGAGGCTGTTTTCACCTTCATAGTCATTTAAAGCCAAATAATATGCCGCCTTCTCCAAAAAAGCGCCTCTAGCCGATTCTATATCTCCGCCTTGCTGCAAACTGATAAACCACTCATAGTCATTCAAAAGATTCATCTGATCCGAATGCATTAACCAGTTGTATGTTGTCCCATCCATTGCAACAGCTGCACCTGACGTGGATTGAGTTGCAACAGCACCAATTACAGTAGCTGCAAGTTTATGCACTTCGGGGCTTTTGATCTTCCCCAATTCTTTTTGCAGCGCTTCCGTAAGTCCGGCACCGGCTGCTCCGATACCTATATTACCGCCGTTTAACGAGGACACTATCGCTCCGAATGCACTGTGCAATGCTATTTTATAGGAACCGCCGTCAGACCATTCTTTAGCTTCCTTCACGTACTGTTTTGCAAGATCTTTTTTTCCGTCTTTTTCTGCCTCCATGGCTTTTGCAAGCAGTTCTTTTTGCTTATGAACAGCTAAATCGCCAATCAGCGTAAATCCTTCTTTGGAAATTAAATTGCTTAATACCTGTCGTTCTTCCACCTTTTTCTTGTCAAATATTTTTCCCAGTTTATTTAGGGCATGCTCGGTATCCCTGTTGATATCCGAAATGTCCCGGTCGGCCGCTTTTATAATACCCCGCGAAATAGCCGAATAGGTTACGCTGCTTCCGTCGCCTTTTACGGGTATGCTCATAGTCGGCCCAGAGGCTTGAGATGTCCCTTTAGATATAGTCATACCGTAGTTTTTTGCACTATAAGTTGCCGTATTGTGTATATCCTCCATGACAAGATGCCCCGTAGTCAGGCTGTTCTTTTCCGCACTTGCCGTGCTGCCGATAACGGCCCCTTTAAGATGTGTCGTATCGCCCACGTTTACTGCAAAGCCGCCGTCTCCCGCATAGATACCGGCCTGTTCGGTCACTCCTATGTAGTCGCTTTCTATCTTCCCCTTGTTAATAGCGGCAGCGGCACCCGCTCTTCCCGGCGTATAGGGCGCCGCATACTTGCTCAGGTGACTGTATTTAAGCCATTCCGGCGCCTTTTGTCCCGCTGCGAAGGCATACGATATTCCGCCCCCTATAGACGAGCTGTTGCCCCGGTAGGTATCTCTATCCTGCAGGCTCTCTACCGTAAGGTTCCGTCCTGCCCGTACCTCCGCCCTATTGCCCCCTATCTGCGAGCCGACGAGGACCGTATCGGTTCCGGATGTTGTTTTCAGCGTACCGGCTGCAAGAACCGTGGTGCCCGTATAGGTCCGTTGTTCGGTTACGCCCGTTTCCTTTGCTTTCGAGAACGACGCGTCCGCGCCCGTCACCGTTCCGCCTGTAAAGGTCACACCGACAGACGCCCCCTTGCTCGTATAGTCCGTCGTTTCACGGCGCACGTTCTCGCCGGCATCCAAGCGGATGTCGCGTGACGCATGCAAGGTGACGTCTTTCCCCCGTATGGTTTCGCCGGTGGCGTGAATGGTTCCTTTTGCCTCTGCCGCGCTGTCTGCAGCAATATGGATATGTGCACCACTAATATTCCCGCCGACGTAGGTCTTTCTCTCTTCCCCGTAGGCCTGCTTATATGACGACGAGCCGATGCCCACATGAATGCCCGGCCTTCCCGTACCGTTCCTGCCGATGTCCTTGACGGTCTTACGCAGGTCCTTGATCCCTTCGCCCAGTTCCAGCAGCTTCAAGACCCCGTTGTCCCTCGATGTTGCCGTTCTGTACGTACTGCGCGCACCTTCCGCGGCACTCACGACGGGACTGCTCACGCTCACCGTAAGCCCCGACTGCGATTCTTCGTGTGTCTGCTTCTCGTCGGCGATGTCCTGCACGCCGTCGAGGGTAATGTCTTGTGCCGTAAGGGAAACACCCGTCTTGCCGCTGACGTCGGTTCCGGTTAACCGGGCCGTATCGCCGGCATGCAAAGAAACGGCGCCGTCTGCAGAAACAATCGCCGTGCCCGCATGCGTCGTAAATTCGCCGTCATAGGTGTCCTTTGTCTTCTTCGTGCCGATGAAAAGTCCCAATCCCGCACCCATGATACCCGATTCCTTTACATGGTGATACGTGTCTTCCCTATCGTACCGAGCCGCTGCGCCGGTCGTGAGGCGGCGGCCTGCGTCTATAGCTGCCCCGTCTTTGCCGGCGACTGTCGCCGCCTTCATGGCGATGTCCCGTCCTCCATGAAGGGTTACGGTCTTTCCCGCCACGACCGTACCCAACACGCGTTCATGATCGTCATGGGTCCTGGTCGTTGTCGCAGACGAGGACATAAGGCCGTGTTCCTTGTGCGTTAAGCCGTAATCGTCGACGGAACGTTCTTTTCCTGCCGTAAGGCCTATATCCCGTCCTGCCGACAGGGTAACCGCCCCGTCTTTGCTGTATACCGCCGCCGCACGGGCCTTTATATCCCGGCCCGCTTCCACCGTAACCCCGCCCTTGCCGGCAAGCGTTGTGCCCAGCTCACTTTGCCGCTTCATACGCAGGTAGTTGTCGCCGTCCGCGGTCATGTCCTTCTGCATGGAAAGCGTCTTCGCCGCAAGGGTTACGTCCCGTCCGGCCTTCAGGACAACGGCTCCCTTCTCGCCAAGGGCCTGTAAGGCGGCACCTGCCAGCCGTATATCCTTTCCGGCACTTACGATGAGGACGCCGTCCGGTCCCGTAACGGCAATACCTGCCGTACGGGTCGCCGTGTCTTCATTGGCCAGGTGCGTTACGCCGGTGTCCATGGTGACGTTGCGCCCCGCCGTAAGGGTTACCCTGTCTTTGCCCGTAATACGCCCGTCCTGCCGAATGTCTTCGCTGCTGTGAAGGGCGATATCACTCCCGGCCAGGTCCCCCGTATTGGTTATCTTTCCGGCCCGAACGGACAGGCTGTCTCCCTGTATCAAGCCTGCATTCTTTACGGCCTCTTTCGTGTCGATGACCAGTTTCCCGGCACTGATAAGGCTCCCGTCGGGCAGAAGCCGGATGGCTGTATTCGGCTGCAGGTATACGCGCGGATACAGGACGGTCCGTGCTTTCCCGTCTACAGTAACCGTCTTCGTCTCCAGCCACACCATATCCGCCGTAAGGGCCGCCGCCTGCTCTTTCGACAAGGACACGCCGGGGGATAGGCCCACGTCCTCGGCATAGGCGATTCCTGCCTGCATCAAGGCCTTGTACATGGCCTCATCATCCGTATAGCCGTCCAGGTATCTTTTTCCCGTCCGGTTTAAGATCTGGTCGCGTATAAGCCCCTGTTCATAAAAGCCGTCACCCAGCCGCTTCGGCAGCTTATCCGGGTCCCAACGCATCTGCCCGTACATATAGTCCGACGAGAGAAACCGCTTCCTGTTCGTAAAGGCCGGATCCGTTTCGATGACATATGCAGCCGTACTCTCCGGATGAACGGTATATATGGCGGGAACGGGTACTTCCGCCCCCGCTTCCAGGGGTACATGGTCTTTATAGGCGGCGACACCGAGAGCTTCCGGGGAGGAATAGGAAATATCCGGCGTCAGGAAGACTTCCGCCTTATACCCTCTGCGCCGTGATTTATGCGGCCACCGCCGCTTATACGTATAGCTTGCCTGCGCCGTACCGACCGTAACCGTTTGCTTGTGCTTCTCCGCCGCCTTGTTGTCTACGGCTCCCGTTACATGCAGGGTCTTGCCGGAGATCATACGGCTGTTGTCGTTTATAAGGCTTCCCTCAATCGCCATGTCGTCACCGCTGCGGATGAGGCCGCCGTTCGTCGTTTGTACGACCTTTTCCGACGACTGTGATTCGGTGCGCATAACGGTGTAGTCGTGGATCGGGGCATCGGCCGTCTCTCCCAGTGCCGCATTATGCCGCACGGCTTCCGCATTATGAGCCGTAATCTTTTCCTGCAGTTCTTCCAATATTGCCGCAAACTTCGTATCCCAAGCCGCCTGCGGCGCCCCTTCTTCCGCCGGGCGGGCGCTTTCCATCGACGTTACGTCCAGGGTGGTAAAGATAGGGTCATTCCATTCGTAGTTGGCTATCTTTTTCCCGACTTCTTCTTCCGGGACAGGCTGTGCGCCGGCCGCTATCTCTTCCGCCGTCGGCTGCGTAATCCTGTCATAGGCCGGCGCGTACTGTTCCATGGCACTGCCGTGATGATGCGCGCCGTAGCCGCTGCCCAGGCTCGAAAACTCGTCTTTGGCGAATATCCGTCCCCGCTCGGGGTGGTCGTATTGGTCGATACGAATCATATCGGGATTGGTTGTCCACGCCCCGCCTATGCGTTTTGCCGAAAAGGCGCCGTTTGTATTCTCCACGACCGGTGCCGCAAGTGTCATGGCGCCGAGGCTTTCTATGACGGCTCCCTTGTTGGTAATCGTATTGCCGGCACGAAGATGCATGTCCCTGCCGCTGTACAGCATAGCTCCGGCGGCATTTACCACCTTGTCGGCGGCGTTGACGGTCAGCGTCTTTCGCGCGGCCATGACGGGAGACGGCATTTCGTCCATGCGCGCCGTTACGGCTTTTACGGCCTGCAGCTTTGTATCATAGGCTCGGGATGCCGTTTCGATACGTTCGTTATACGCTGCCAGGTCTTCCTTCGCCGTAAATTTCGTAATATCCGCACCGTACGCCTCGTCCAGTTCCCGTTCCGCCTGTCCCAAGGCGGCAACCGCCCTTTCCAGTTCTTTCTCCAAGGCCTCGTCTTTGCGGTTTGTAACGGCAGTTCCCTGCAGCGCAATGTCCCCGCCGTACAGTTTTCCCGTGCCGCGGTTCACGATAGTTGCCGCCTGAATACTTACCTTCTTGTCCGCCGCAATGAGGCCCTCATTATCCGCCTCACCGGCTTTGATCGTGACGTTTTCCCCGCTTATGCGGCCGTCCTTGCGCGCATGCAGGCTCCCGTCCGCTTCCAGCACGATATCCCCGGCGGCTATAAGTGTTCCGGCCGTACGTACGCCCAGCCCCTTTTCCGTGCCGATGAGATAAATCCGGTTCGCATACATGCCGCCGATGGCCGCCACGTCAAGGGCCACCTCCGGCTTACCGTCTTTGCCTCTCGTAACCGTCAAGGCGCCCGTGTCATAGTCTATGTCGTTGGCTCCCGTAACGATGCCTGCCTCCTTTGCCCAGATGCCCGCGTTGATTTCGGCCGCACGTGTCAGGACGGTCAGGCTGTCCGCCCCTCTTGCGTCCAGTCCCTTGCCGTCTACACGCACCGTCCCCTGCGCCACCTGCAGCGTCCTCAGGCTCCCGTCACTGCCGTACTGCGGCCTTCCCGTCGTCAAGACGGCACGACTCGTATTGATGAAGCCGCCGCCGTTTACACGGATGCCGTCGGGATTGGCCACAACGACAGAAGCCGCCCTGCCGGCCACTTCCATAAATCCGTTGAGGGCCGTAGGGCGGCCGGAGGTCACTTCGTTTACGATGACCTTGGCGGTGCCGCGATTCATATGGGGGTTACCTTGCACGTACCCGGCAAGCTGCGTTTGCGTCGGCGTGTACGAGTTGTTGAGGACGGCGCCTCGTTCGGGGACGTTGAAGTCCGCGTACCGGTTGCGCGACACGCCGCCTGCCGTAGGTGCCGTAATCTGCACCAGGGGCACGCCGTTTGCCGCTTCCTGCACCAGGGGCTGCTGCGAGGCGGGGGCCTACGCGTCCGGCACGATGGGCATGTCGGCAAGGGCGGGTCCCGCTGCCGACGTCGACACCAGTCCCGTAAAAAGCCATACCGTAATCTGCCGTCCCAACCTCTGCCGTCTCATTTGCCTCCGCCTCCTGTATAATTCAAAATATTACAATCTATATATTCAGTATAACACAAATTTATTTCATTTGGCATATATCCGTTAAATTTAGAATACACCGCATCAGCTGCAGATCTTGCAAAAAGAGGATGCAACATTTCGGCTAAGCGCTCCAAAGTGCTGCATCCTCTCAAAGTTATCCTTTACCTATACAAAAGCAGTATATCCTCAGATGCCACGCCCAGTCGTTCCGGCAAGGCTGCCGGCCGCAGGTCTTTGGCGAAACGCCACCAAATATGCTGCGTGCCTTCCTGCTGGTCGGAATAACGGAATTTCAGAACCCACTCAAAGGGCTGCTCTATCTCTTCGACTATGCGCAGATTGAAGGCGTTGCGCTCTTCGTCGATCTTAAACGCGTGAGCACGCACGCCTACGGCACAAAGGTCGTCACCGACCGCTTCCTCCGTCCTAAAGGTCACGCCCCAGCCGGGAACGTTCACCTCATGATCGCCCGCTTTCGCGGCGGCAATGATGTTCTTGCAACCCGTCAAGGCGGCTGCCTCCTTTGTCCGCGGCGCTGCAAAAACATCTTTTGTCCTGCCGAATACTTCCAGCCGTCCCGCCGAGAGAATCGCCAGGGAATCGCAAAGCTGGTAGGCTTCATCGCGGCTGTGCGTGACGAGGACGACGTCCTTCCGGAAACGTGCCAACGTCTCGCTGATTTCGATCATTACCTTTTCCTTCAAATAGCTGTCCAGCGCACTGAAAGGCTCATCAAGGAGCAAAACGTCCGGCTCGTTCACGAGAATGCGCGCCAAGGCGATGCGCTGTTGCTGTCCGCCCGAAAGCTGTCCCGGTTTCTGTCGTTCCAACCCGGTCAGACGCAGGCGTTTTACCATGGAGCCGACGATTTTTCCCTTTTCCGCCTTATTGCAGTTCTCCCGAATACTGTGGAAAATATTTTCTTCTACGGTCATATTCGGAAAGAGGGCATAATCCTGAAACAAATAGCCTACGCGCCGCTCCTGCACAGGCACGTCTATCTTTTTTTCGCTGTCGAAGAGAACCTTACCGTCCACGCCGACAAATCCCCTGTCCGGTGTCTCAATGCCGGCAATGCATTGCAGCGTTTTGCTTTTGCCGCAACCGGAGGCGCCTAAGAGACCGACAATGCCACCGGGCGACGAAAAAGATACATCGAGTGAAAAATCGCCCCATCTTTTTTGTACACTTACATCTATTGCCATGCTCGGCCCCTCCTTTGACGAGCCTTCTTTTCCATCATATTCACAGTCAAAAGCACGACAGCACTGATTATCATATTAATGACAACCCATATAAAAGCACTGTACTCGTCATTGGTTCGCCATAATTGATACACGGTAGTAGAAATCGTAGCCGTATTATTCGGTATATAGCCGATAAGCATACTCGTCGCACCGTACTCACCCAAAGCACGGGCAAAAGCCAGGACAACGCCGGCAATGATGCCTTGCTTACAAGCAGGCATGCGGATTCTCCAAAAGATAAACCGTTCCGACAGACCCAAGGTCCGGGCACTCCAAGCCAAGTTTTCATTAAAGCTCTCAAAGGCTCCGCGAGCGGTTCTATACATGAGCGGAAAGGCCACGACTGCCGAGGCGATGACACCGCCATACCAAGTCATAACAAACTGAATGCCTACCTGTTTCAGGTAAATACCCAGGGGATGTGTGAGACCGAAAATGAGAAGTAAAATCCAGCCGCACACTGTTGGCGGCAAGACAAGAGGCAGGGTAAGCAATACATCTAAAATACCCTTAGCCAACTTCGGTAAGGCGGCAATTTTATAGGCCGCAAAAATACCGAGAAAAAAGACGATGACGCAAGAGATGGCCGCTATGCGCAAGCTGTTCCAAAGAGGATACCAATCCATGTGTAATGAACTCCTTATACGCGACTGAAACCTACGCTTTCAAATATCTTCATAGCTTCATCACTTTGTAAAAATTTCAAAAAATCTTTAGCTGCATCTTGCTGCTTCGAATTCTTCAATACGGCTGCCGGATAAATAACTTGACCGCACATTTCCTTTGTCGCCCGGTCAACAGGCTTCAACTTCGCACTGAAAGCGTCCGTAGCATAGACAACGCCGCAATCGCCACTGCCTTCCAAGACCTGTGTCACAACTTCTTTTACATTAGAGCCGTATGTAATATTACCGGCAGATGCAATCGCTTTTTCATCCAGGTTGTAGAATTTCAAAATTTTTTCCGTATACTGGCCGACCGGTACGTCACTGTTCCCCATAACCAGACGAACGGAACCGTCTTTCAACTTGGCCACCATATCGTTAAAGTTTTGGATTTGCTTGGGATTTCCTTCAGGAACGACCAATACAACCTTATTTTCCAACAAGTTAATGCGTGTCGCCGGATCTATAAAATCCAATTTGTCCGGGTTAGCCTTTTCATCTTTCGAGACATCCAACTGATTCATCTGCTTTTGAGCTGCCGATATGAAGAGATCACACTCCGCCCCGTTTTGGATTTGTTTTTTCAGTGTACCCGAAGAATCGAAGTTAAATGTAATTTCTACATCGGGATGCTGCTTTTCATACTCTGTTTTAAGCTGATTCAACGTTTCCGTCATACTTGCTGCCGCAAATACGGTTAAGTGTACTTTTTCTTTTTCTCCGGTCGATTTAGGACCTTCCTGCTGTCCGCCACAACCGATAAGCCCCACTGCCATTGCCGCCATAACAGCTAAGCCTACCGCTTTTTTCCAGGTATTCATATTTAAACCCTCCCGGCAAAATTATTTTCTGGCACAGTCAGACGCTCCGTAGCGCAATAAATCCAACGGATGAGCGACAGTGCTTAAAAATACGTCCAAACATTCATCGCAAGCTTTGGGACTTCCCGGCAAGTTTACGATCAGTGTGCCCTTACGAAGAACACTCGTGGCCCTTGAATACATAGCCCGTTTCGTAAACTTCATCGATTCGGCCCGCATAGCTTCGGCGATTCCCGGAACCATACGATCCGCCACGGCCAGAGTTGCCTCGGGAGTCACATCAGTCGGCGCGAACCCCGTACCGCCTGTTGTCAAAATAAGATCTGCTTGTCGTTGATCGGCTAGGCGAATTAATTCTTTCTTCAGTTTTTCTTCATTATCGGGTAAAAGCAAAGTTTCCATAACTTCGAAACCTTCCTTTTCCAATCTTTTTACAATAAGCGGGCCGCTTTCGTCTACGCGTTCTCCGCGACTGCCTTTATCGGACAAGGTAATAACGGCCGCTTGATAGGGACGCGGGCCTTTACGCTCTTCAATGACCAATTCATCACCGCAGTGCAGCATTCCGCCCTCAAGAACACGTGCAAATACGCCTTCTCGCGGCATAATACAGTCACCGACGGAATGATAAATGGCACAATGAGTATGGCATTCCTTGCCGATTTGTGTCATTTCCAAGAGTACGTCCCCGGAGCGCAACAAGGTACCTACCGGTAAAGTAGCAAAATCGAAACCTGAAACGACCAGGTTTTCGCCGAAGGCTCCGAAATCCACATGAGCCCCTTTTTCTCTAAACGCTTTTATCTTATCGGCAGAAAGAAGACTCACCTGACGATGCCACTTACCACCGTGTGCATCGCCTTCAATTCCCCAATGGACAAGAAGATTGGCTTCTTTTATCGGCTCCTTTTGCACGCCTCGTTTTCTGCTTATACAAATAGCTTCTATCTTTCCCATACTATCACCCACCGATTCGATTCATGGTCTTATTTTCCGTTATTTCCCCGATATGGGAGAAACAATGGCCTTGCGGTTTGCTTTTGACGGCACGTGTCAGAGCCGCCATTAAGCTATCTCGTGTGCCGCCGCGTAAGACAGCTTTGAGGTCGATACCGCTGTCATAACACAGACAGGGCTTCAAAAACCCGGTACTCGTCAACCGCATACGATTGCATTCATCACAGAAGCGATGAGTATTGGCGGCAATAAAGCCTATATACCCTTGCAGCAAACTGCTTCCGTAATAAACGGCCGGCCCGTTTCCCCTTACATCCCGACGATAAGCCAAATCGGGATATTCTGCTTGTAATATCTGCAAAACCTCATCCTCTGTCGGGCCTTTCTCAAAGCGACCGAAGCCGATAGGCATAACTTCTATAAAACGCACATCAACAGGCATCTCTTGCGCCAAATGTGCCAGGCGTAAGATCTGGCTTTTCGTTTCACTGAGAAGAACCGAGTTGATCTTGGCCTTAAGTCCGGCAGATACGCAAGCAGCTACGGCATCTACAACCGCATCCGCTCCGTCCGTTCCTGTCAGACGACGAAACTGTTTACGATCCAATGTATCGAGACTGATATTAATACCGTCCAATCCCATGTGTTTAAACTCTTCTATATGCTCTTTTACGAACATGCCGTTCGTCGTAAGCGTAACAGTCTCTACCCCATCCGTTTCTTTTAAACGTCGCATAAAGTCGACACAGCCCTTACGCACCAGCGGTTCACCGCCCGTAATCTTAAATTTTCGAATACCTAGGCGAACGGCCGCTTCACAAATACGTAAGATCTCCTCATACCGCAAGATTTCTTCATGTTCCACATCGGGAACGGGGTCGGGCATACAATAGCGGCAACGAAAATTACACTTATCCGTTACGGAAATGCGCAAATAGTTTATACTTCTCCCCGACTTATCTTTCACGGTTTTCACCGCCTTCGTTAAACAAGAAGGGACCGCTCTTACCGCCCGTCTTTTCTTCTAAATGTACCTCGGAAATTACCATTCTCTTATCGACGGCTTTGCACATGTCGTATACAGTAAGCAGTGCCACGGATGTTCCCGTAAGCGCTTCCATTTCAACACCTGTCTTACCTTCACAATAAACCCGACATTGTGCTTCAACGGCACGTTCCTCATCATGAAGTACAAAATCTACCGTACACTTGGTAATCAATAAATTGTGGCAAAGAGGTATCAAGGAACTTGTCTTCTTCGCCGCCATAATTGCCGCAATACGAGCCGTTCCCAGGACATCACCCTTGGTAACTTGACCGTTTTTGACGGCTTTGTAACACTCGTCGTTCATGAAAATCCGACCGGTCGCCAAAGCCATCCGTGATGTAACTTGTTTATGTCCCACATCAACCATGAGAGCATTTCCTTTTTCATCAATATGTGTAAATTTTGCCATGCATCACACCTACTTACCGAACCCGCAATTGGGGAAGGTACAGACGGGACAGTCCAGACATAACCCGCCCTCACCCATACGCGCCAAAGTCACCGCATCCAATTCCGTACCGGACATCAAATAAGGCAACGCCAAATCGAAAATCGTCCGTTTTGCATACATAACGCACCCGGGCAAGCCGACAACAGGACGGGCATCTGTCGTATACGACAAAAGAAACATGGCTCCCGGCAAAACCGGTGCGCCGTAGGAAACTATACGATTTCCCGTGTTTTTAATGGCTAAAGGAGTTCTATCATCAGGATCGACGCTCATGCCGCCTGTACATAAAACGACTTCCATCCCTGCCGTCAACAGGTCCTTAACAGCAGCTGTAATGCCATCGGGATCATCGGGAAGGACGGCATGCTTTTCCACGCGAGCTCCGAATTCTTTTACCTTGTCATAAATGACGGGCGAAAAGGTGTCTTCAATTCGTCCGTAAAAAACTTCATTTCCCGTCGTAACAAGACCTACCCTTTTAACCTTAAACGGGCGGATATTCATCAACGGGTTTCCCGCTACCGCTTTTTTCGCCGCTTCCATCTTTGCTTTCTCAATAACCAGCGGAATCACTCGCATACCGGCCAATTTATCACCTGTATGTACAGTGAAGCCGCCGTGTCTGGTGGCAACCATCATTTCGCCGAGAGCGTTGATAATATTTAATCGCCTCGTATCTATTTCCAGCATGCCGTCACAATCGGCAATCAAGTCGATCTTGCCTTCCTTCGGCTCCGTGGCATGCATTCCCGCTCCCATAGTAAGGTCCCTCAGTACAGCGGCGCCTTCGTCTTCATGCATCATTTGCTCGTCATTTTCCCAAACAAAGAGCGTATCCTTTCCGACTGATAAGAGGACGGGTATATCTTCTTTTTGTACCACATGACCCTTACGAAAAACCGGGCCCTTGGAGACACCGCGAATAATCCGTGTTATATCGTGACAGAGGACCTGACCTACGGCATCTTCCGTTTTTATCCGTTTCATAGCTTATATCGCCTCTCTGAATTTTTCCCCATAGTGTAAACAACCGGCTCTCGACGTGAATGCCGGAGCCGGTATTACATGATTATTGTAACCTATTTTGTTATAAATAGCCAGTATCCAAACATAAGTACTTTTCTTCACAAATGGCTATTCTATGCCTTTTTCTTGGGGTAACACTTCTTGTATACCGCCCCCACGAGGATACAGCCGCCGACAATATTACCGATTGTAACGGGAATCAGGTTGTTAATAAAGAAATTCCCCCATGTAAGGATGGATAGATCAATGCCTTTCGCCACTGCTGCCGCCGCATAAACAGGATCTCCTGCGGCAAAAATCCCCGCCGGAATGTAGTACATATTGGCAACACTATGCTCAAAACCGCACACGACAAACAGGAAGATGGGAAGGTATACGGATGCAAGCTTTTCCGTTACGGAGCTGCCGCCGGCTGCGATCCAAACGGCAACACAGACCAGGAAGTTACAGAATACACCGAGAATCAGAGCGCTTAAAGGAGATAAAGACACCTTAGCGACGGCTGTTTTCATGGTAACCAAGGCCACTCCGTTGCCGAATAGGGAGTACTGATGGGCTTGTGTCATCAAAAAAGCTACTAAAATAGAGCCCACAAAGTTACCGATATACACTAAAATCCAGCAACGAAACATTTTCTTCCACGAAATAGCCCCTTCACCGGCACTGATAATCATAAGACAGTCACCGGTAAATAATTCCGACCCGGCAAGAACTACCATGGCAAGACCGGCAGGGAAAATCATAGAGCTTACAATTTTGGCAAGTGACGGATTTTCAATCATACTGCTGCCCGTATTAGCGCCTACAGCAGCCAAAGCGATGTACATCCCTGCCAACAAAGCTAATAAAAGTGCCTTGTGCAAGCAAAGATCCGCCTTACCCTTACCGATGTCAATAAACTTTTCCGAAATTTCCTGGGGAGAAAGCATAATAATGATACCTCCTTGCTCCAACCTATTAGAAATAAGCAAATATAATATGAGTTCAGGTTATAGTATACATCTTTATAAATTTTCGTCAATACAAGTTTTTTTATAATTTTTTTTTGCAATACTGCAAAAATATGATAGGATTCTCTAAAAAGAAGTTTTGAAACGAGGTGATTTACCTTGAAAAGACATGATAAAATGCCCGCTTTATCACTTTTAATCTTAGCCGGCGGCAAAAGCAGTCGCATGAAAAAAGATAAGTCTCAATTACCCTGGCAAGATTCGACAACGCTGACTCATATGCTGACAAATTCTTACGTTTATCCCTTTGAACGCACGGTTATTTCTGCTAATAGGATAATAGAACCGCAAGAACTTCCCGATTTTATCCGCAAAAAAACAGACCAAAGGGAGCATACGACAGAGTATATCCATCTTAGCGACAAGCGTCGTCTTTCTGTCGTATCCGACCTTTATTCAGACTGCGGCCCCTTAGGCGGTATGGAGGCGGCCATGAGACTATATCCTTCCGACTGTTGGCTCATCCTGGCCGTAGATCTTCCCTTTTACGATTTTTCACGATTGCCTGCTTTGCTGGCCGCCGATACCCCCGAGTATGACGCCGTCATTCCTGTTATCAACGGACGGGAAAATCCCTTGGCGGCACTCTACAAGGGACGAGTTTATGAAAAAATCCGTACGGCCTTGGCCGATGGCGACTACAGAGTTCGGAAAATTTATAATAAAAAAGCGGCTTTCATTGACGAAACACCTTATGCGCGACAATACTTGAACATGAACACACCGATAGCCTACAAAGAAGCCTTGGCTTGTGCAGCTAATCAAAGTCGTCCCGTTCCTGTCGTTTCCATCACTGCAGAAACTTCGGGTACGGGAAAAACGCACCTGACTACACAGGTCATCAAAGAGTTGTCCGACCAGGGGTATAAAGTCGGCTATGTTAAAAGCACTCATCACATGCCTAGTGGGCCTAAACAAAGCAGCGATACGGATTTGGCGACTCGTGCAGGGGCCGTTTGTACGGCTCTTATCCCGGACGGACCGGAAAAAAAATGCTCTATAGAGCACGCCGCCTTTTCTATGCCCGTAGATTTGGTCCTCATTGAAAGTCGCCGTCACGGCCTTTTTCCGAAACTCTTGATTTTACCGCCTGAAGCCGGTGCCGCAGAAGGGGACAATGAAACGGTCGCCTTGGTGACACGACGAAAGGATACGAATTCAGTGTATTTTAATACTTTACACGTTGACAATATTTCTGCCTTGGCGAAATACATAAAACTATTGGCCAATCTGTAAAATCCCCATTTTATCTGATGTTCTAACTATCTCTCCCTTTATAAGCCGTAAAAATTTTCGTTTTTACGTGTTGCATATTGAGAAAATTAGGTATAGAATAGATGTGTATCAAAGTATCCATGAGTAAAACTCATGAGAATTTTTCTTTTGGCGTATAGTTATGTAATTGTTCATCTATGCGCTTATTAAAAGAGGTGAATCACCACATGTCTTACGAAACGATTACTACCGTCTGTCCCTACTGCGGTACGGGCTGTCTTATTGACTGTACTGTAGACAGAGAAAATAATCGCGTCATTGAAGCAAAGGGATCGCCGCACGGCGTAAACAATGACGGACGTTTGTGCTTGAAAGGCCTGTACGGCTGGGATTATCTGAATGACCCCAAAATTTTAACCAAACGTATTCGCACTCCCTTAATCCGTCGCGGCGGCAAGGGAGCTCCCTTGGAACCGGCTACTTGGGAAGAAGCTATTCAGTATACTGCCGATCGCTTAAAGGCCATCATCAAAGAATACGGTCCCGACACGGTTATGGGTGCCGGCTCAGCTCGCGGCCCCGGAAATGAAGTAGGCTACTTAACTCAAAAATTCATGCGCGCAGTTATCGGTACCAATAACGTCGACCACTGCGCCCGTATCTGACACGCTCCTTCTGTCGCCGGTCTCGGCGAAACATTAGGTGAAGGCGCTATGTCGTACAGCGTGCCGGAACTCGAAGATGCGGAAGTTATCTTCAACATGGGCTACAATGCAGCTACTTCTCATCCTCTTGTAGCACGTCGTATTGTACGGGCTAAGAAAAAGGGAGCCAAGATTATTTGCGTTGACCCCCGCAAGACGGAAACGGCTCGTATTGCCGATATTTTCCTGCCCATCAAGGGCGGTACAAACATGCTCTTCCTTTGTGCTATGGCCCATGTCATTGTCACGGAAGACTTGGTTGACCATGAATTTATTGACGCTCATACAGTAGGCTTCGATGAATACGCCAGAGAAATTGCCGATCCCAAGTACGCACCGGAAGCCATTGCAGAACAGACCCATCTCGATGCGGAAGAAATTCGTAAGGCCGCACGCCTCTTCGCTTCTTCCAAGCATACTATGACACTCTGGGGCATGGGCGTGACACAGTTCTCCCAAGGCGTTGAATGCGTTATTGCCTGCTCCAACTTAGCTTTAATGACCGGTAATTTCGGTCACTACGCAACAGGTGTAGGTCCCGTACGCGGACAGAATAACGTACAGGGAACTTGCGATATGGGCGTTCTACCGAACGTATATCCGGGCTATCAAAAGGTTACTGATCCGGAAGTTCGTGCCAAGTTTGAAAAAGCTTGGGGCGTTCCCCTATCACCCGTTAACGGCACGCCGCTGACACACGTTCCCGACAAAGTACTACGGGAGTCGGATCCGAAAAAGCAAATTCATGCTTACTATATCATCGGCGAAGATCCGGCTCAATCCGACCCGGATTTACCGGAAATTCGTGAAACGCTCTCGAAAATCGATTTCGTCGTCATTCAAGATATTTTCTTTAACAAAACCAGTGAATACGCAGACGTTATCTTCCCGGCTACGGCCTGGGGCGAACACGAAGCCGTATACTCGGCCTGTGATCGCCGTTTCCAGCGCGTTCATAAGCTCGTAGATCCGGATCCGAACGTCAAGACGGACTGGGAAATTCTCTGCCTTGTAGCCACAGCCATGGGATACCCCATGCACTACAACAATACGGAAGAAATTTGGGATGAAATGATTTCCCTTTCGCCGAAATACTACGGGGCTACGTATGAAAAAATGGAAGCCAACTACGGCATTCAGTGGCCCTGCTACACTCGCGACCCGGAAGATAAGGGTACAAAATTCCTCCACGAAGGGGCTACCTTTAACAAACCGGAAGGAAAGGGACATTTCTACTTCTTCCCCTTTACACCTGTAAAGGAAAAAGAAACGGAAGAATTCCCCTTATCCTTGTCTACAGTCCGCGAAGTCGGTCACTACTCCGTCCGTACCATGACGGGTAACTGCCGCCTCTTGCGCTCCCTCGCCGACGAACCGGGCTTCATTCAAATGAACCCCGACGATTGCGAAGCTTTAGGTATTAAAGACGGTGAACTGGTGCGTGTCTTCTCGCCTCGTGGCCAAACGATTACAAGAGCTTTGCCGACAGAACGTGTATCCAAGGGTGCTACGTACATGACCTATCAGTGGTGGGTCGGCGCGTGCAACGAATTGACTAACGCCAAACTCGATCCGAAGAGTAATACACCGGAATTCAAATACTGTGCCTGCCGCGTTGAAAAAATCGACGACCAAAAAGCAGCCGAACAGGAAGTTATTGAACGATACAAAGCAATTCGCCGCTTAACGGGCGTTCTCGAAGAAACGGAGGCGGCATCGAATGAATAAATTCATCAAATCGGACCCTATGCTGTGCATCGGCTGTCGCACCTGTATGATTGCCTGCGTTGTCAATCATACGGGAAAGAATGTATTCAACATGGACCCGGACAGTTACGACTTTACGCCGCGCGTTCAAATTCAAATTACCAAAGACATGACAAAGCCCGTACAGTGCCGTCAATGCCCTAAGCCCAAATGCATGGAAGCTTGTCCCTTTAACGCCATTTCCATGGGTGAAGACAGCGTGATCCTCGATCAGGATATTTGTAAAGGGTGCGGCAAATGTGCCAAGGCCTGTCCCTTTGACGGTATTACAATGGCACGTATTTACCATGGCGATACAAAGGGGCGTCCTTTCCGCCAATTGGCGTTTAAATGTGATCTGTGCCACGGTACGGAATCAGGCATTCCCGCCTGCATCGAAGCATGTCCTACGGAAGTATTCACACTTTTCGACCCGGCAGAAGCGGCTGCCAAGGCCAAAGCAGCCTTAGCGGCTAAGCAAGCTGCAGCGTCGAAAGCATAACAGAAAGGTTCAGCTTATGATTCCCATATCAGTAAAAGAAGTAAATCGTATATGGGCGGATGTACTGACCACGACAACAGTCGGGACGGAAACAATCCGTCCCGATCTTGCGTTGGGGCGAATTCTCGCCGAAGATATACATGCCGCCGAACCGTATCCCCCTTTTCGTAAGTCACCTTTTGACGGCTATGCCGTTCACTTCGAAAAAGGGCGCACCGACTATGAGGTCTTAGCGACCCTCGGTGCCGGCGAGGTCTATGACGGCACGGTAAAAGAAGGTGCCGCCGTTCGTCTTATGACGGGCGGAGCCCTGCCTGACGGAACGGACACCATTGTCATGCAGGAACAGGTGTCCGCTACAGCTGACGGAAAGAGTATTCACCTTAACCTGCCCGTGCAAAAGGGTGACAATGTCATTCCTATCGGTGAAGAATGTACGACAGGTGACTTAATACTAAAAGCCGGGTCTGTCCTGACTGCCGGTTCCATGTCGGCAGCTGTCGGTATCGGCCATACGGATTTAACGGTCTACAAGGACCTGCGAGTTCTCTTTATTACGTCGGGCCAAGAATTGGTCATGCCGGGAGAACCCCGCAACGGAGCACAGATTTATAACTCCAATGCCTACCTGTTTGCCGGTCTTTTGCGTGAATACGGTTTCGGACAAATCGGCTACATGCACGTAACGGACAAGGCGTCCGAACTGGATACGGAAATTACCCGTATTTTCTCAGCCTCCATGGAAGTCGATATAATTATCAGTACCGGCGGCGTTTCCGTCGGGCTCTTCGATTCCATGCCGCAAATTTACGAACGCATCGGCGCCCGTAAATTATACGACCGCGTAACCATGCGTCCCGGTTCCGCGTCCTTTGGCGGAGTCATTGGAAGAAAAGGTAAAACCGTCCCTATTCTCGGCTTATCCGGCAACCCGTCGGCAGCGTTTAACGCCTTTCATCTCATTGCGCTGCCCGTACTGCGTCGTCTCCGCGGCGAGGAACAGACAGCGTTACCGGAACTTGATTGCCGTATGAAAGACGGATTGAATAAAAACAACCCGGTCGATCGCTTCGTCCAAGGCACGGTTTCATATGAAGACGGTATCCCCTTCTTTACCCCCTTGGAGCGAGCTACGGCAGGCTCCTTATTCGGACCGGCCCGTGCCGATGCTCTTGCCTTTATTCCCAAGGGAGCCCCTCCGGCAACGGCAGGAACGACTGTAAGAACCATATTACTGAAAAAATAACAGACAAATGCTAAAAGGGAGTGACCTGCAGGTCACTCCCTTTTCTTGTTTATAATAAAATGTATTTTTTCTAGAAAGACACTCTTTCAGGATGTGTATATAGGCGGAAGGAGTCGGGTCGCAGGCCGCAAACAACCGTAACCCCGTATTCATTCGCCAATTTTAAACCCAAGGCCGACGGCAAGGCCCTGGATGCAATTAAATGCACGCCCATACCGTGTACCTTGGAAATAACCGACTGAGGCACGCGACCGCTGAAGATAAGCATTACATCGGAGACATCGATTTTTTTATCTTCCACAATCCCTCTCAAACGGTCTAAAACATTATGACGACCGATGTCTTCAGCATAGGCCAAAACTTCACCGTTACGCACTAACGCTCCTTCATGAACACCGTGAGAAGCGTGATGAGCTGCCGATAACGAATCAAGTAAGCCGCCGTAACCGCAAATTTCATCGGCATTTACAGAACCCAATCTATCTGCCGGAGGTGCCGGTATTTTATGTGCTTCCGCCGTCGTCTTAACGAGAACCTTTCCGTCTTCTACAACCAAAGACTCAATATCGGCATACGTAGGTACCAGGTTTTCAGCCAGAACATAGCCGATAGCCAGGTGGTATATATCCTGAGGCGAGGAAATGAGCATTCCCCGTTCACTGCCGTCAATAATGACAGGGACCATGACTTCTTGAGAAATGGGGGCCGTCTTTTCTTCCTTCCCCCTTTTGGTATAGTAATCGACATATGAAATCTCCGAGCAGGGAGAAAATTTTAAGACATCACTTTCTTGAACCTTTTTTACTTGCATACTTAAATACCTCTGTTTTCAAATTTATTTAAATTCCTCTATATTATAACATACTCAAATCCACATACAGCTATATAATCAATAAGATGGAGCAGAAGATACTTCTTATCTTCTGCTCCATCTTATTTAATAAAAAATTGTATTCGTATTATTAAAACCCCCACTATCTATTTTACAGCGCTTTTATCCGCTTACTCATACATACAGAAGTTTCAAAAACTCCACAACACAACTCTTTCTTTTTGCATGCGTCACACTTAACCGGATATATTTTTTTCCATGTAGATATGCTATCTCTTGCTAGGAATCGTATGTTTTCGGATAACAGACAAAGAGGAACGTTATAGATAGAAACCAACATTCCTTTCCTATAAAGCATGACTCCGGACTTACCTAATACGTCTTTGTAGTCATACGGATCAATCCAAAAGTCTTTATACCTCTTCGCAGCATACCCACTATATTCCATTCCCATAATCGCGACATGGCGAACAAAGGGCATATTTCTGGCAATATACTCGCACAAATCATTTAGTAGTCCAACTGTTTCGGCAAACAAAACTGTCCGAATCTCGATCATTTGGTTTAGTTTAAATAAATTAAAAATTCCGGTTACTGTCTCTATAAATGCACCTTTAGCCCCAACAATATAATCATGCTGTTCATAGTTGGCCGAGTATAAAGGAATACAAAATAATATTTTAACGTGCCCTACCTTTTTGAGTTCTCTCACAAACTCCATATTCTTAAATGCACGGCCATTCGTCAGAAAAGAAATGGGGATATCCGGATACAATTGATGTGCCTTTCTCAGGAGCTGAATAACTTCCTCCGGAAAAATAGTAGGTTCTCCCCCCGTAATCCCAATATGTTTTACGTTCTCCGGAATTAGTTCCAATATACGTAAGTTTAAATCTAATAGATGCCCTGATTTATCACATACTTGAGGGCACATTATGCATGCACTGTTGCATTGATTAGTAATAAACAAGGTTAAATCTTCCCATTGAGAACGATATAAAATGGATACTACGCCATTCGGCATAATGGACACAATATCTGATTCCTGATACTGTAAGAAATCATTAGGGGGAAGTTCAAACTGTTCCTCCTGATTCATACAAAGAATTCTACCTTTTAATATATGAATTTTTCCAACACAAGGCTTGGTTATCTCTAGATTTTCAACTTTTGAATTTAGCATAATCTTTCCTATCTATTAAATCCATGATAAGAAGGTCTTATTAATACGCTCATCATCAAGGCTTAACAAGTAAAAAATATAATCCAATATTCCTTTATTTTTCTTACAAAAGTTACTTTCAGGTCGATGTCCTTCCAAAGTTTTATCTTCAACATAATACCGAACAGGGTCTGCTCCACAATAGAGTTGATAAGCACAAGTAGCACATTCCGGTAAGCACTCTACACAAGAGGCCTTTACAATTTCTTGCGCAAGTTCTCCTTTAAACATTTCATCCCAGTCATTTTCTTTTACATGTCCTAAACAAAATCGCTTATCTCCACGTCTTGCTAACATTCTCCCCTCATCAGAAGCGTACACATATCCATCATAATCATAAATTACACCACTAATGATATTCCCACATGGCGATTGCAGATCTACAAATCCTGTACTAAATGGGGTTAGAATCCTCTCTAACAGTAACGCCGCATAATATTCTACGAAAAAATATCCTTCTATATTTGGTACATAGGCTATACAAATAGTCCCAAAAAAAGGTAGAAAATGATGTTCACACATAGAGTAGAAGTCTATATTTTTCTCAATAATATAGTTTAAAGCTGTCTTGTAAGCCGCAATAAATTCATCTGTACTATATCCCAATGTATCCATATTATCAATAGCATTTCCATAGGGGTTAAGGGCTCTAATAAATACTCCTTGAAACCCTTTCCTTATATACTCATCCACTACTTGAGGTAATTGGCCCAAATTAGTTCTGCTAACTGTTAACAGAGGAGAAGCCCCATCCTTTCCCAGCACAGCACGTGTTAGTGATAATTTTTCTTCAAATACATCATATCCATCAATTTGTCCTCGTGGTATTCGATTATGATTTTGAATAGCCTTATCTCCATCAAGAGATGTCGAAATCATTATTCTGTGTGCTTTGCAATATTCTAAAATATCTCTAGTCACCAAGGTTAAGTTTGTACAAATAACAAACTCTAATCGTCTTTTGGCTACCTTATTAACAATCTGAGCATATTCAACAATATCTTGTATAACAGGCCAATTTAATAATGGTTCCCCTCCTTGAAATTCTATTTTTATAATCGGTGATGGCGATTCAAAAATCTTATCAACAATACACTTAGCATTATCCCAACCCAAATCTAAGTTACTTTCATTTTCTTGAACACTACTTGCATGACAATATCTACAACTAAAATTACATCGCGCTGTTACAACAATCATATGAAGTGATGTAAAGTCCTCTAAATAAGCTTTCCTGCTTTTCAGTT
>ERZ773045.166-NODE-166-length-36704-cov-6.845235_pt1 | contig 36704 bp, 25 predicted proteins | sample MGYA00580635_ERZ773045 | MGnify/ENA primary metagenome ERZ773045 (study PRJEB29015, sample SAMEA2738115) | human oral metagenome | biome: human oral; feature: human-associated habitat; material: saliva | place: China | collected 2261 ...
TCCTAAACCTATTATAGAGCGAACTGATATACGATACAATAAGGAACGAATAATAGAAATATACAGATAAATATATAAGGAAAGCCCGTCTTAGGACGGGCTTTTTAGTATTCATAGGATAGTGATTTATTTATATTTTTGTAGTACTCGATCTGCAAATTGAACGGCTAGACCAAGGTAGTTATGAGGGTCCAACATATAGTCGATTTCTGCTTCTGTAAAGGCTTCCGTAACCTCTGGTTCAGCCATCAAGGCATCTTTCATTTGTGCTTCTTCTTCATAGGCTTTCATACATGTACGGTAAACAATGGAATGTGCTGTCATACGGCCCAAACGAGGTGCCAAATGCATCATGATACATTCGCTCATCATCAAGCCACGTAGTTTGTATAGATTTTGCTCCATATGTTTTGGATATACAATAAGATTTTCTAATACGTCTTTAGATTTTTCTAAGGCAGCAGCCAATAATTCACAGGCTCTTGGGATGGATTCCCATTCCGTTAATAAGCATCCCCAATCGCGTTCATTTTCACAAATCATGGCTTCTGCAATACCAGGAGCAATGGTACGTACGCTACGACAAACAGCGATAATGTTTTCTAATACTTGAGGATTACGTTTATGTGGCATAGTAGAGGAACCAACTTTACCCATGAAGAACGGTTCTTCTAACTCAAGAATTTCTGTACGTTGTAAGCTTAAAATCTCATGAGCGATGCGCCCTAATGTACCGGCACACAAAGCTAGTGTACTAGCAAACTCTGCTTGGCTATCACGAGCAACATGCCAGGAGATGGTCGGTTGACCGAGCCCCAAAATTTCCATCATGCGTTGTTGTGTTTCTAAGCCTTTTTCAGGTTGTGATGCTAATGTACCAACCGCACCAGACATTTGACCCACAAATACACGTTTTTCAATCTCTTCTAACCGTTGAATATCGCGCCCCAATTCATCGGCCCATACGGCTACTTTATAACCTAATGTAATCGGCAACGCATGAATAACATGAGTACGACCACACATAATGGTATCTTTATATTTTTTTACAAGATTGAGTACATGTTGTTGGCACAATTTCATATCTCGTAAGATAATTTGGTATGCCTCTTTCTCTTGCAAGATAAGACCTGTATCGACAATATCTTGGCTTGTGGCTCCCCAATGGACATATTCGCCTGCATTATCTGGCAGGATTTCTTTGAAAGCTTTCAACAAAGGAACAATGGTAATAGAGGATTTGTAGAACTCGCCAATCTCGTCAATATTAAGAGCCTTGGCATCAGCATATTTTACGATATCTTCAGCTTGCGTTTTAGGAATCACACCGAGTTCACCTTGTGCCTGTGCAAGAGCTGCCTCGGTATCTAACCATTTCTGTACAAGATTTAGATCGCTAAATACACGTCTCATTTCATCAGTACTAAATAATGCACTAAACACTTTACTATCGATTACTGTGCTTGCCATAATATGCGCCTCCTATTCTCCAACTACATCATCGAATTGCACACCATACACATTCATATATGCGGTTTGCCAAGAGTATACCTAATGCAAATTATGTTGCTTGAATCACTATACTTTATTATACATCTTATTATTAAATTTAATTATCAGTACTCAAAAATAAATCCGTTTAAAAATACTAATCTAATACAATTGTACATATTCATCTTAATTGGATGATATACCTTTATCTCTATCATATTAAAAGATAGTCAGACGAGTCGAAACATCGAGCGCATCTCGAAAATAATGAAATCTTAGGAAATGGCCTTTCTGTTTACTTAGCTACCATACGGTAACGGAGAGCTATTTGCTTTTTGTAAGGCAGATAAAGGATACTAGGAATCTCAAAGCAATGACAATAATCAGTTATAAATAGTGAGTGAAACCTCGTTACCACCAAAGAAAAGAAATTCACCATGACCAATAGAAAATGGCAAATGATATTTATCCTTTGAAAGCTCCCCAATCCCATACACACTAAATAATAAATATAGTTACTTAATATATTATATATTATAAATATCACTTATTTTATTTCAATAATCCACCCTTCATTCCAAGAGAGAAAGTAACAAAACCTTAAGTATTTATAATACGAGACAATTAAACCCTTAGATTATACATAAGGCACTACCTACAATAATAAGGTAGTGCCTTTCTGTCCCCTAAAAGGGATTATTTAATTTAACGCCTTAGTGAGGCAAGAAGTTACCTTGTCAGAAATGTCGAACTGTTTCCGTCCCCATCAGGGGATTATTTAATTTAACTGGTTAGTCGTAATGAGTGCGGATAATTTCTTCCGTATCTATAAGTTTCCGTCCCCATCAGGAGATCATTTAATTTAACGCTACATTCTTATGGGTATGTTAGTTTACCATACCGTAAAAAGGTTTCCGTCCCCATCAGGGGATCATTTAATTTAACCAACTGCAATGGAAAAAGCTGAACATACATGTATTGGACAATGGGGTTTCCGTCCCCTAATGGGGATTATTTATTTTAACCCTATCTTTGGAACAACAGATATTTGCTGGTTCCAAAATGCAAAAAACGGCGAAGATTGTAAATCCACCCCAAAAGGCACTTTAGCGAGCTAAAATAATGCCGTTTAACCGCACCACTATCGAAACGGCGCAGTTTTTGTTTTCCAAAGGTTAAAACTACCTATATTATATCATAAACAAAAGAAATAGAACCATTAGCTCTAATACAATAGATCTATAAAGATATTATACTAACACTAATGATTCTATTAATATACCGTACATACCACAAACAGTTAGAGCTTTTGCAACTTTAAAAATGTTTAGACCTTGAAAACCCAGACCGTATGGTTTCAATACCGTAAACGGTAAGTACTGTTGCAACGCGTAACCCTAAAGCTTATGCAGAGTGGCGAGAAAAGTTTCAATACCGTAAACGGTAAGCACTGTTGCAACTCGATATGAAAGTATTTATGGATAGTGGTGTTAGTATGTTTCAATACCGTAAACGGTAAGTACTGTTGCAACATTTGTAACTCCAAACCCTAACCCAGCATTCAACCGTTAGTTTCAATACCGTAAACGGTAAGTACTGTTGCAACAAAACATTTGTTTTATACCGTAATTAGTAAAGAATTCAGTTTCAATACCGTAAACGGTAAGTACTGTTGCAACTTCTTAGAATTGTATAATAATTTGAATTTCAAAGGAAATGGTTTCAATACCGTAAACGGTAAGTACTGTTGCAACCATGAACTAACTTCTGCAGAATTTGATGCAGCTTGGAGATGGTGTTTCAATACCGTAAACGGTAAGTACTGTTGCAACAGCATGCCTCAGAAGTCCAGTATTTATGGGGCTTAAAAATAGGTTTTGGCAAACCTCACACCGTAAACAGTCAGATTGGGCTCCCATAGGATCAAAAATACCGATGAGCATAGTAAAATACTGGTGGTAAATGTTTTTTCTAAGGTTACAGTAATTATAAGGTTTTTCAGATTTTGCGTCAACAATTTATTCATTTTCCTTTCACTATATTCTAGCAAAAAGATTTCTTCCAAGATTTAGATTGTTTGTATCTTTATTGTGGATTAAATACATAAAGCCACCTAAAATATATTAGGTGGCTTTTACAGATATGACCAGTAAAGTATACAGATATATATTACTCATATAGGACTATATACTACTTTTTTACTACTAGCTAAATAAATAAGTCATATACTTTCTCAAGGCTATTCTGTATTCATCCATGGTGTCATATGTCACGGTATTATCTTTAATCCAGTCTTTAAGTTTCAGTTCTGGGCCTCCAAAGTTAGAGTCTTCATCGCTTTTCCAAATTCCACCGTTATCGGATTCATATTGTTGCCAGCATACTTTAGAGAACATAGCTAGATTATACGCTTTATGGTATTCTTCTTTAGCTAAGTCTAGATAACCCAAGGTTTCATTAATTTGAGCCATTATATAGTACTCGAATAAAGGCCATTTATAATCACTAGGTGCATCATCAATTTCGCATACGACTTCAGTAATAGCAACAGTTATATCTCGCTTATACCGTTCTGCTCGTTGAGTATCTCCAAAACGCATGGCAAGCTTGACCATATATTTAGTACATAATGCATAATAATCTACGCCAAACAAATAGGATATTTTATCTGGTTTCTCCCATAGGCCAGCCATTTCATTCCAAAGTTCTTTATCAATATGGTCTAAGTGGAACGTACAGAGTGCTTTCAACCATAGATAAAAATCCTTGTTGGAATAGTTGGCATGAACCCCATCTTCGCTAAGGTCTAATAGAGCATGCATTTGTGTGTAATAGTCAAATTCTAAATCAAAAACCGATGGATACATCTCTTTTATATAACGCTCATAGCCAATTCTATTCTTTGTTTCCACATAATATTGCAATAGTGCATACCGTAAACTGTCTATACTAAAGGCATGTTCAGGATTTACGCCTCCCATAAGAATAGGGTCTAGATATTGGCTATGTTTGACAGGATCTCTTTTCTGCATATCCATTAAATCTTTAAATATTGTATCTGCATTTTCATTGCCTGTAAAAGCATACGCTAGTGCTCGATACCACTGGGATATGCGTGATAGTTTAACCACATACTCAACTTGCCACGTATCGGTAGTCGAGATTTGAACCTTAGCTAACTTTTCATCTAATTTATCCACAATGGGTATGATAGCGGCATACATATATTTATTAAGAGCCACACAACATGCGTCAATCATACAGTAAAACGTACAACATAGGCGTGCATCTAATGTCAGAACAGTGGCTAAATCCTGGTACTTATAGATATCGCTACCATCGCCACCTTGTTCACATATACCTTCAATAGTTGACTGTAATGAATTTCCATAACGCAGTATAAAATCAAGGTATGATTGACGTTGGTCGGGTTTCGGATACAATGGAATATTCAACCTGTCTCTTGTAAGATCATTTACAAGCTTATCGAGTAAAGGTCCAATATGATAATTTTTTACATACCCTATAACTCCATCGTTATAGGATGGCACCTCATCCTGTAACAAACGTTGTAGCTGTGAATATTGATTTTTTGAACAGATGTCTAACAATTTATCTACCCAAATATTCCACTCATCATAAACAGCTATTTTAGAGCATTCACTAATAAAAATAAAATGCTTATACAAGCTTTCACAAATATCAGAGAAGAACGAATCCTCAGTTAAATTCGCTAACTGCTCACTTTCGGTAGTTCCTTCCATATTTTGTACCATATAAGCGCCTAATGCATCAGCGATTAATAAAAACTCCGAATTAACTAATGTAGGCTCGTTCATTGTATACGTATTAGGAATAGATGAAACAGACACCGAATCAGGCATGGAAGCACGCTCAACATCCTCCAATATTTGTTGCACAGTTGTAACGGATAAAGGCGTATCAATATGATCCACGCCCGTCATACAACCACAAAGCCCATCTGTTGAAAAGAATCTATTTAGAAAATATCGAAGCATATGGTCATGTATATATTGAGCCTCGTCCTTAGGTGATCTATGCTTTTGGAACAGCATCTTACGACCTCTATAGCTTTTGTACATAGGATACACCCTATACGACCCTTTACGCGGTTTGGATAATAATGGTTCACCATCATAGGTACCATGCTTGATAAACTCTGGCAAACAATTAATAATCTCTGTTCGTAGTTCCTCAATAGGTTTTCCAAAATCATTGCAAAGTGCCTTTACATAAGCTCGAATACGTTGCCGCTCCAACTCAAGGTCCTCACGAGCTGCCGCCACCTCCTCTGCATCATCCTCCAAAAAGGGGATAATGGGGACATTGTACTCCAAAGCAAGCAAAAATGTCGTTGTTTCTTTCCCTTCTATAAGTGGAAACAACGATGGTCGAATAGCATTAAATATACCTGTTGTACTTAAGGTTAAAAATCTCATAAATCCTCCCCGTGCATAATACTACATAAAAACAAACTCTCTTTATTCAAACGGTTTAACATATGACAGCTATTTGCTCAATTATTACATTAAATCTTATTTCTCTATTTAATACCCTATGCAACTGTTTCCGCTTTCACTTCAACAGCCATTACAGTCATACCTAGCTTTCGCAGGTGGTTAATGACCTCAGGATTGTTTTCGTGAAAGCATAGTTCCTCTGGTTCACAGTCAAAGAGCACACAGAAATCTTGCACCGCATGGGATATATCATTCTCTGTTTTATTGCTAAAGCGTATCGCTCTATAATCAGTGACCATATGGTGTCTTAGCAACATGCGTATCCGTTCAGGATTAGCCGCTGTCCATAAGGCACATCGCTCACTACCATATGTGCTGAGCACACGAGCTACAGAGGAATTCAACTGAGACATATCTAAGTGGCTTTCTACATATGCTTGTTTTAGGGTAGCGATATGAACTAAGTCATACTCTGACAGCTGTGGATACCATTCCTGTACGATTTCACGAGTAATACGTGGCACGACCTTACGGGGTTCTAGTGCCATACATGCCAAAGCGTGTACATAGCCAGCTGTATTTAATTCGTCGGTAAATACCAATGTATTATCTACATCTACAATATGAAACATGAGAACCCCCTTTATTCATATACATATCAAAATAGTTTTTGCTGTGCCTCTAGAGCTGGATTTACAAGGCCTACTAGGTCATCCACCGTTACCGATGTATACCCCGCAGTACCTACCGCACTTGGAATTGTCACTAATTGCCGCGCTTTTTGTTGTGAAAGCAAGCTACGGTTCAGTTTCATCTCTAACACTTCGCTATCTGTCGTTTCATCGTACATAGCACAGGCAAGATGTCCGTAAGAATATGCTTTTCCCATAGCATGGCGGGATCCACTGTCTCCATCACGGCCTTCATAGCTTGCGATGAGCACTACAGCCTTGGCAAATAACGCTTGCAACCGATCTCGCTCTACATAACGATTAATCGCTTCATTACGACTACGTGGCCCATTGTAGTATTCAGAAATAACAAGACCACCTTTTTCGATAATTTCATGGGCCATATCCCGATGGTCTGCCGGTGAAATAGCATTTAATGGTGATGGCAAGATGGCAATTGTTTTTCCCTCATGCTCCATACAAACCTTATGTCCAACGGCATCACACCCTTTTGCTAGTCCACTTACGATATGTTGTCCGTGACGCACCAAACGCTCAACAATCTTGCTTTCACGAGCAATGATATCCTCGTTCGGCGTCGTGTAACCAATAACAGCCACATTCCGATTCAAATCACTCAACAAAGACAAGTCACCCTTATAAAATAAGAGATACGGGCGATCCCCTTTAGGGGCGCTTTCATTAATAACTGGAAAATCCGCATCAAAGCAGCATACCGCGCCGTCCATCCAGTCCATGTCATCTACCGCAACGGATAGGTCATGCACTACATCATCGATGTTTGGAATATCGCTCATCATGGCGAGGAACTCATCCTCTGTTTTCCAGTTATCATGAAAGCTCTTTCTCGTTGAAATGCGACTCGTCGTATTATGGACGGCCCAGATTTTTAAAGCTATCGGTGAAATGTTCATATTATGCCCCTTTTCTATAAGAAGAACGACGGTAGGTGTATGCCACAGCATAGAATACAACACGAGCTGCGCCCGCATCATATAATGCCTGAATACAATCCTCATCAACGTTCACTGTTTTTGTATAAATATCATCAATTAAAATAACCGTTTTGTCTCGAACTACATCGGCATTGATATGGCAAGTGTCATTTGTAATCCCCACATAGGGCTCGCTACCACAATTATCAAAGCCTGGCAAATTTTTATGAATATGTGTTGTCTTCGTATTTGTATGTCGCATAATACAACTGATGCCATCTGTGATACCTGAGTATCCGTTGGCCTGTAATATTCTGACACACTCTTGCACCGCATCGCGGAAGCCCAACTGGTTAGGTGACATAAGGGCTTTAGATCTAGGTACAACGGCAACAACCGCCTCCTCAAGCTTTTCAGCCTTCATGATATCGGGTATATCCCTTTTTACTCTATCATACACTTCCTGACGGGCAGATTTTAGGACACTAGGACAATAGTTGTTCAATGTATTTTTTAAGGTATTAAGAAAATCGGGATTTCCTGGCTCACGAAAGCGCAAATACAAGTCACGATAATAACCAACACAATCACGAGATAAATATTCATTGCTAGATAAAGTAAAACGTCTAATTAACTGTTCCATATGAACCTCCATGTATAAAAACTACATAATTATTGTTAAACCTGTGGAGTGCCCATCATTCAATTTCAAACCGTCAAGGACGGTCTCCAAACAAAGGAGATTTATGTGTGTAGAGATGAGAAAATTTATTTTTAAAAGGAGAACTATCATGCTACTTGATGTTTCAACCCCTCAAGTTTAACTTGTGTGTTCATTATACGGATTAAACAAAAATAGAGATAATCAAAAAAACTAGGAACCAAAAAAGAGGTCTCAAAGACATCTATAACAGATGCCTTTAAGACCTCTTTACTTGAGAGTAACTATATTTGAACTCCAATTGAGTTCAGTTTGTATGAGGTATAAATCCTATTTGTTTTGTAATGTCACACGCACTTGACCAAGACTTTGGCTAGACAAACGACCTATGCCACAATGCTGTCCAAAAAGAGCCAAAATAGTAATCAGTTGATTTTCTTCTTCTGTTAATTTGGAGATATTAAAGGTAAACTTACCTACAAAACCAGTAAGCCCTCGATCACGACCATAAAACACTCGTTTTGTATGACCTTCCCAACGTTCAAGGATAACCTTGTCAACGACCGACCGTATTAAATCCTTATCTAATACATCGGTCATATCACCAGCATTCCATTTATCTACGAGAGAGAAGAAAATAAGACTTGCTGTAGGGAAGGTTATATCCCCATGTGTTCCATTAAAGGACGTAGGCGTCATCACCTCAAAGATAATGCGTTTCGCCTGTTTTGCAGAGAGGCGACGGCTAATTAGCTCCAACTCATTATCTACTTTCAACGGTAGATTAAACAGTGCCCCGTAACGAACCCCTACAATTGTAGTTCGTAGTCTACCAAAGACTACCTCTAAGCCCTCAGATATAACTTCTAGTAATCCCCATAACTCACTATGCCATACAGAAACATGTAAATATAAGATATCCCCACTTCGAATGATATTATCTTGACGAGGCTCTTTAAAGGATAATTGTAGTGAGAAAGGCTTTATTCCTTCCATATCATGCCACCATGTAGCCTCATCTGCATCTACACGACTAAGAATAGAGAAAAGTGCCGCATGTAGATATCGCCCAGGAAAGGCAGGTAAGCTGCTTCTATTTTGAGCTTCTAAAGCAATAGTAACTGTTCCAAGCATTATTTAGACCACTTTGCAATGAAGGATTTAGGTGTATCTAGCTTGCTACGGAATCTGATACGAGGATCCATTTTATTATTCTTAATAGTCATCATAGAAATACCTTCAGTCCAGTTTTTAGCTGCATTTGGGCCATTAGCAATATTCCAATCTAGCATCATGAATAAATCATCTAACACAGCTTTATAAGAGGATATGTTAGAACCTAGTACTTTATCGCGATACTGAGTGAAAGATTCTACATACTCATTAAGAGTAGTTATGCTAGCGCCAGTATTCCAAGTATCACCACCGAATAGGCTACCATAGCGTTCTTTACTATCGAAAACCGTTACAGCAGACTCTAGTTTAATACTACCAAAACCAATGGATTTCCCCATACCAAGTTTATAGTATGTACGACGATTACCGCCAGAGTAATGATCTAAATCTAGAGACATCAACAATGCACCTAGCTCAACGCTGCTTAATCGGTCAAAATGAATGCGGCTTTTAAAGGTGACGCCAGTATCAACTGGACGGATTTTACGAGTACCTTTAATGGCCTTTTCCTCTTTTGTACGAGTCCAATCTTTTGCTTTTGCTAAAGGTTGATGCCAGTACATTTTATAACCGCGAATGGACGCCCTTTCGTGCCCCCAATGGTTATAATTAGAATGATCATCTACATCTTGCTCTAAATACAATTGGAAGGATGTTGGATTAGGACCCATTAATGGATGCGGATAGTCGGATTGGCACATTCTCACAGGTCCCACAACATGAGCATCGGAGAAGGATAAGCGGCCTGCCCAATTATCGCCATAACCAAATACACTATCACAAAGATCCACACCATTATTATGTTGCTCTAATGTAGTTGGTAAATGGTCACTAATTTTCAAGTCATATGCAATACGATAAAATCGACCATGACCAAAATGCTTTACGATACTATCTTTTTCAGAGAAGAAACATGGCACTACAAACTTAACATCATTACAACGAGTATAATTCTTGGCTGCATTGCCAGATTTACCAACTTTTTTATCCAATAGGTTTAATGTACCGCGGTTCTTATCATCTTTATAACTATCAATACATTCTTGAAGAATTGGAATGCGCTTATCTGTAAAGTTACCAGGTCGAGTAATACGCATATAAGACATTTTAGAGTCCATGCTACCAGTATGAATGTTTACATACTGATCATTCCAATCGATAGAACCTCTGCCCTTCTTCTTCTTCTGCATTTCATAATCATCAGTATAAGACATTTTTCTAGATTTACTAGGCACAGCAAAATAGTTATTATCTACAGTCTGAATGATAAAGCCTGGTGTCGCTTTTGTAGCAGGCTTCATTTCACCTTTGCCATTCTTTTCCTCCCCTACCATACGAGAAGTATAGTATTCTTTGAGGGATTTAATAGAGCTTGCAAAATCACGGAAATAAAGATATCTATCTTCGAAATCACCAAGCCCCGTTCCCCGTTGGTATGGTCTAAAGCTACTAACTGTAACAATCTTGAAGATTTGTTTTACCATACCTTTAAGACTTGCCCCCGGAATTGTAGGATTATCTTGGCCACCATAAAATTCAAGTGGTGTCTCCTCATCTTGTTTAGACGGTCCACCAATGAATAATGGTGTTTCAGTAGTAATCGTAAGGTCGATATAACCTGTATGCATGTCAGCTTGTTGTACATGATCACAGTATGCTTTTAGCACATCTTTTGTAACCCCTTCAAAGTGACCATTGTAAAACTCAGCTGGAATTACATGCTCTGGCAAGCGTACAAAGTTGTATGCCGCACTTGCTGGCCTAGTAGGATATTTACTACTCTTACCACGATTACTGCTATTTTGATTATTATTGGAATTATTATGATTATAAGAAGAAGATTTTTTTGGACTATTTTTTTTACTTTGTTGTTCTACATAATCCTGTCCATTAACTTCTTCTAAACGAGCACGACTAGCCTTCTGTCTGTCAGCGATTGTTTTTGCCATACTAGACCTCCTTAGCTTCAATTTTGACATATCGATAATCTGTATAGCTCGCTTGATGATTATCTAAATAGCCAATGTAATTGCGTGTTGTTAAATAACAGTATTGTTTTGTTGTGGATACAGGAATAATTTGTGAAAGTTTACGGCCTGTATCAACTAAGCTTGTAAATCCTTCTACTCGGTTCAACTGAGTACGACCTGCATCGACTTCACCAATCATGCGAGAGGAAGAATCAACGTATATTACGGATTCACCAGATTCATCGTTAATATAGCGATATACAATCTCGCCATGTTGTACAGTGAGTCGCAACTCTTCAGTTTCATTAAAGATACGCATATCTTGTAGATACGCCAAGTCTACATCAATTGTACCATCAAAAAATTGGAAGCCACTTTGCTTGTAATAGCCCCATTTAACTTCATGGATAGACCAAGTAATAACTCGGCCCTCTTGTTTCATGTATTCATTTACTACAGCTAGTACGTTCACATTAGCTGTAGGGCCGCATGTGCCGCAAGTACGTGTATATACACCTTCATGGCTATGTAATTGTTTACTCATGAACACCCTCCTTAGCTAACATTGTATCTTCTGTAGATTGATGTAACGCTTGTACCAAAGCTTCAAGTTTAGTGGATTCACCTTCCGTAACCTTACCAGTACCATCGATACCATAGCTTTCACCATGATATTGAATAGTAACAGAATTACCTTTAATTCGACCATAACCGATTGTACGATTAGCGCCCAACGTAATTTGACCTGTCATAAGATCTTTTACAAGGAGTAGCACAAGGCCCGCCTCACTATCACTACAGTCTCTAACAGTCATACGCAATGGGAATACTAACTGTTTACCTTTCCCCTTACGTACAGGATGGTCTTGGAATAAAGCACCATTCATGGCACCACCTGTAAAACGATCCACGCGAATGCGAGGTTGTTCCTCTTGGGTAAAGGATTTATCAAAGTAAACTTCATCTACCATGACACGACCTTTACGACTTTCATTAGTTTTCTCAATGCTATAGCCAAAGAGTGCATCTACCGCTTGATTACTACGGCCTAATGCCTGTAGTATACGGCTACAATGGTGACGTAATATGCCCTTAATGGATGTTCCTGGAATAAAGAGAGCTACGGACTTATCTTCCCAAGCCTCTTCGAAAATAGATTTAATAAGAACTGTATCTTCTAAGCAGCATTCTATATCTATAACAAGGTCTTTTTCAGCAATCATGCATCGTTCAGGAATAGCAACAGATGTACCCGCTTTACGTAGTAACCACGCTTTTACATGTTCTGGCTTAGTGAAGTCATAATGCTCTAAAGAAATATCTTTACATGCTACGCGACCTAAACCATTCACCGTACGAGCACCAATGGAGATGCCGTTTTTAAGTAGATTAGCTAACGCTACAAGAGCTCGCTCAATCTTATCCGCTTGATTTGCGTGGCATTGACGAATCACGCAATCAATACGCAATCGACCAGTCGCACCAGACTCGATGACTTCGAAGTCATATTTTGCGCCATCTTTAGTGACACCACGCACAGCATCCATACGGATACCATCACGAACGACAATATTTGTATTATCTAATGGAATATCGTTTATCTGTAATGCACTTTGAGTACCTTTATCATCAATAGATCCAAACAATACCTCTTCAGAAACAGGTTCAAGACCTTGAATCGCTTGGCGTAATACACCGGCTAAGGATGTGCCAGGAATGAATGGTTGACCATCGTGATAGGTTACCACGATATCATCTACTGTATCATTTAAAATATCATTACTAACACCAGCTCGAATAACGAGAGGGCTTGTGAGTTTGACAGTACCAGCTAGAGTGTACCGCCCTATTACACTTGCAGAGTTTAACATACGACGGTCCTCCTTACTTAATCTTTCTAATATGTCTAAAGAAATATGTCCAATATTCGTAGGCCACTATATTTGAAAGTTTTTGTTTCTCGAGCCCTACCATATCGACTAATTTAGCAGGAATTTCGTAGTATGTTCCACTTTCACCAGATTTTGCCAAACAAGCCGCCACTAATGTAGGAGCATCAAAATCAATGATATACTCCATCAAGTTAACACGTTTTGTTTCACTGCGCGTATAAGCATGCTCTAAATGGAACTCACGCAAGTTCTTTTCAATAACTCTAGGCTCATTTTTCTTTTGCCCTTCTGCCTTCTTGTCTTCCAAGAATTGTTGTAATTGCTTATGACCAGTTTCATGATTTGTACCAAGTTCAGTCAATAGTACAGATGCAAAATGCTTAGATATACCACTTCTAGACATAGTACGTTTAATATACGTATCTACATCGTGAGCAGCACGCAAACGAGCATTTACAATAACTTGTTTTTCCAATACCTTTTTTGCAATTTCTTGTGTTGGCATATGTAAAGATTTGAGCTTAGGTGCTTCTTTCTTACCTAATTTCACTAGTTTGAACTCGCCAGGAGTCCATAAACGGCCTTGACCGTAGCCCTCTTGAAGTCGAGTACCCATGCCGTTATACAAGATATTTTGTAGTTTATCTAGATCATCTTGAGACCAACCAGATTCCTTTACAAGCTCTACGATACTACCAGCAGATGCAGACGTTTCAGCGCTACTACGAACGCCCCAAATACTATTAAAGCTTTGCTCCTCTTGATAAGAGGCAAACACAGTACCTACAGAGATATCTGAACCAATTGATTGGACTGCTCGAGCTACTACATGACCAATAGACTCATTACCTAGCACTAATGGCGTATGAAGTCTTACATATACAGAGTTACCACTATTTACTGGCGTTGGAACAGCTGTAATATCACCAATTTCAACGAGACAATGACCATATTCAGTACGACGAGAGCGACCGATATGACAATCCAACTGTTTAGGGAATTGACGAACAAACTCCTCTAATGCAACTTTAGGCCCCACCACAGAACCTACAAATACTTGATTTGGCTCGATGTATTCATAATTAAAGATATTACCATCTTTACTGCGACCTTGCACACGTTCTTGCTCTAAAGATCGAGACATATGTAATTTAATAGCCGTTTCAATTTGTACAGGACTACATTCCTTGCCATCTACAATGACAAAACCTTTAACACCTTTAAAGCCCAAAAGATCTTTACCGGTGTAGAAGTCTACGACATCATCACTGGCATAGCCTTCTGCATTTTTGTTCTTTTGTAAGCTCAACGGTGCTGGAAAGGACGTACCTTTTGGCGTATGCTTATAGGCCGCAACAAATCGTAAGTCACCATAGAATAACTTCATAAAATCCTGGTTTTTATGAGCTTCTCTACCAAGTTTATGAGAGGAAATAAACTGAGATGCAAAAAGACCGCGCAATACTCGACCATCAATAGAGCCACGTGTAGATGTTAATACACCTGCCGTGGAGAAATTCGCAATAAGCGTTGGGGATTTAACGGTAATCGTAATATTTACTTGTTCCATAATGTACCCCCTAAAGATTCTAAATCAAAAGATGTATCATCAATTATGCATTCTACTTGGCCAAAGCCGCGGTTACGTTTGCCACCAATGCCAGTCAAATTACGCACTGCACATGCTAAAATCAATCGTTCTAATTCCGTCATATCTTCCACATCGATTTGACCACTGAAAGCAAGACCTCTATTGAGAACGCGAGAGTTATGCAACGTCCCCTCTAGTGCTGTACCTGTTACTTGATCGATAGATGTGTAATAACGCATCGATGTGTACTCTTCGAGGACACGTTCCTTCGTAAACACTGCTGGATATTGCTCTTCAAGAGCCGCTAATTCACTAGCTACCACGTCATAATCAGCAATTGTTAAATTAGAAATAGATAATCTAGGGTTATCCTCTGCACCTTCAAGGCGATTAAACAATACCTTTACATCATCAATAGTAAAGGTATTCAAACCTGCGGCATACATCATTTCAGCTACTTCAATGGCACTTTCATATAAAACACCACGCACACGTTTAGCAGGAATAAAAGGAATTCCATAACGATCATGGACGATAGTGCTGTCCGTGTTGACATCGCCTTGGCCGGACATAAGCATCGTTGGCGACAATAATTTAATAGTTAATGTGTACATACTTACTCCAATCCAGGCAAAACATAATCCATCAATTCTATGGCATCAACATATGGCGTACGCATTTTACCATTTACCTTAGCCCACAGTGTTTCTTTGAAAGCATCCCAACCAGATACAGTAGGCATAAATTTATTAGTGTTGCGCAGCTGCTCGAGGAATACAGTCCACATATGTTCATTATCTTGTAATACAGAACGCAATTCTTTGACCTTATTATGAGCCAGCAAATCACCTGAATATGCTTTATCCTTAACCAAAATAAATTGATGTGTACACTCTAATAATTTTGAAAGAGCAAATATATCTTTTTCAGCCTCAATATTATCATTAAACACTTGATATGGCCCAAAATGCATATTCCCTGTTAAACTGCTATATTCATTAGCGAAAAACTGCTCCAAGGTAGGTGCGGTCTCACCATGAAGGAAAGCAAAATCCATCCAACAAGACTCATTAACCTTATGCACCGCATTATATTCACGCATTTTAGATTTAGCGCTATCGCAAAGCTGCTCTGCCATTTCATAGCCTCTAAAGAATGGGTAAGACGTAGGAATTACAGCAATACCAGCACAAGAAGAAATGGATATGCCGTTCTTATCACTCAAGAGTTGTTGCATTAAATAGTGAGAGGCTTGCACTGCAATACGAGCATTGCAAATAAAAGTAATATCATCGCCACCAATGATAATCGGACGGATTGGCAACATATTCTTAGACAATTCGAGGTTTTCATCAAGAATATCGTATTTATCAATAATCCATTGCACCAATGCTTTAAAGCTCTCCAATGTCTTTGTAGCTACACGTTTAGAAAGAGCACTGCGTTCTTCTAATGTTTTACATTGTCTAAAGTGAGCACCCATGTTATTACCATCGATATGAACAATAGCAATATCATTAATTCCTGTTTTACTCTTTTCGGTAGATTGGTTTTGACCTAACTCTTCAAATTCAGATGGAAATACCCAATCAGTCGTTTCCGTACCAAATAAGTCTATTTTTAAACGGCTATTCGCAGCCTCAAAGGCTTTAAATTTAGCTGTGAAGGATGTAGCAACTAAGCGCTTGTCATCACCAAAGCTTTGCGTTGTATCTGCTACATCACCACTGAAATCACAAATGGTTGTCAAACCTGTATTAGCAGGATGCACTATTGGATTCAATGCAAATTGATTAGATTTCAATTGTTTATATAATTTGCCGAGATCTGCAGAAAACTGTATTCCATCAAGAGTAATGTAACCAGTTGTGGCACCTACTTTTAGCCCTGGATACTGCACCAAAACTTGAGTCGTAAATTTCTTAACAATATCTTGAACCAAACTTTCATGTTTATCATCTATAAGAACCAGAGCATTACCGCCGCCAATATACGCAACGTATATAGGTTTTGGAAGAGATGTAATGCTGTCACTACGTGTCAACCAAGATGTAGTGTCAGCCTCTACCCCAAGCTTATTGATAATTTCTTTACACAATACATCCTCAAACAATCTATCCACAATAAACGATGCTCCAACATTGGCTTTCAATTTATTGTTAGCAAAAATATACTTTTGAATAGACTGCACATCAAACAATATGGCATTTACTTGCATAGGCTCACTCCTTACCTATTAACACAACATTTATAAATGACAATATTCTCGAAATTGAACAAACTGAAAGTTGACGATTTTCTCATTTATGCCTGCTTCGTAAGATTCACTTACCAAACGCTCACTAGTGGCCGCTAATACAGTAATTCCCACTGCTAATAGTCGTTCCACTAAAGCGTGACAGTATATAAATTCCCCCTGGCACAAGACAGCCTGTGGATTAAGACTTATAATCCTCCCTGCATATTCCTGTACTAGCTGCCCAATTTCACCAGATGGTAACGCCGGATCAATGAGGGGAAATGGTATATCTACCACCTCGCCATATTGATGAGCTGCTGCCAACTGTTCATCCGACCAATATTGAGAAGGATGATTTGTATGATTGATAAACATAACCACTCCTCGCTATGCAAACCACAAAATTCATTTTTTATTCATCTTTAATAATAGCAAATCATATAAAAAAAATCACTCATAAATACATGATTTATGAAAGATTTTTCATATTTTATAAATTGTATATAATTACACAAATGTATAGACTGATACCATATTTTTACATATACATCAGCCCCTATTATCAAGATATATTCTCAGATTTTTCAATATCTACTGTTTCATCTAACGATTTGAGATATGAAATAAAAGCTTGTATTTCTTGTTGAATCCATTTTCTTGGTGCTAGATTATCAAGGCGAGAAAGTTCCGCTTTCATATAGTCCTCATAAAGCTCCACCCATTTCTTATTGGCCTCCTTAGATAAAAAACAACCTCGTTCTGACAGATCAAAATCTTCAGGGAGTATCATATGACGATTCAATAGTTTTAATACAAAGCGATCGATTATATCTTGTCTAAATATATCCATTACATCGTATACTAAACTATCCTTTCGATTATTCGTGCTATGTAAAACACCTATGCGTACATCTAAACCAGCAGTCAACAAACAGGCACGGACTTCCCGTTCTAAAAACGAATAGCCATAACTCAAGATAGCGTTAACAGGATCAGGGCTAGGATGACGTCTACGGCCAGAAAATTCCCATGGTTCAGATAATACATGCCCTAATACAGAAAAATAAGTCCTAGATGCTAATCCCTCTATACCACGTAATGTGTCTACTTTTTTTGTTCTTTCTACACGTTTCAGCAACGCTTGCATCGTTCTATGTACGGCCACAAAATTTGGAATGCATTTACTCTTTTTGTACTGATTCAACAAGGCTATTTGACCTTTAATCTTACGTCGAACAATATATTTTGCCCCATCTAAGGCAAATTCTTGATTTTGAAAGTATGCTACTTGCCACAACAAACGTTGTAAAGTCGTATGCTCATCCCCTAAGGTCCCTACAAGCTGATACTTATAATCTACAAACTGAATGAGAGAACCTTGCTTCACTAAAGAAAACATAACCTGCGTAGAAATTTGAATCGTTCGGCCTAATACAAGATTTGATACAGTCGCTATAGGAATTTCTTTAATAACAGAATGATCTTTTTCAAGTACTAACAATCCTCCATCTTGTCGTATCGATATACCAGGTGTCATTACATATAAAGTTTCTAACATTACAACCTCCTAGAAAATTAAATAATCAACATCTTATCCTCTGTTAATGGAATCATTTTATTACACCATATAGGTGTCTTAGCTGTGTCAGAAATAGAGACGATGAGGAGGCGCCGTGTTTCATCCCCTTGTGTTAGCACCTCGAGCTTTTTGGCAATCGTTTCTACTCTAACGTGAGCATGAACACATAAAAACACACTATACTGTACGCGGTAACAGAAGGATTCTAAATACTTAACTACCTTATTTCTAATTTTAGTATCGGAAATATCATAAGAAATAAGATACCGCATCAGAACCTCCTGTATCTTTACTTTCTACCATTAGTCAGAGAATCAAAAATCATAAACAATACAATTCCACACAAAAATATCCCTATGAAGCCAGTCATTCCATTTACTCCTTTACTAAACAACAATCATTGAATCCGGTTTTTCACCATAATGATTAGGATCTTCATCCCCTGGCATCAGCACTAAACCAATTTTTACAAATCCCATTATTTTAGCCAAAGTGGGCTCAAAAATAGCTATTATAGCGGCCACAATATAAATACCTGCTAAATAAGTTGGCCCATTTAAATCATGAATACGCCGCGATGCAATAGCTAACTCTCGAACAACAGAATACCCTATGATTGACCAACCCAATACCCAGAAAAACTTTGATACAGGGGCAAGACTAATACAAAGGCCGCCAAGATAGCCAATACCAATAATCATCAACAAATTCATAAAATAAGAGCGACGATTCATACGCCCTGATAAGGACAACATAGACTTTAATTCTTGCTGTAAGTTTTCCATAATACCCTCCTTAATAATCATTCCGTGATGGTAATACAAACCACACCAATAAAGTTAAAAACAACATTGCCATATACTACCTCCTATATAAGACCAATTAAACTTGTTGAGTTCATTATACGAATCATACTGAAAGTAAACTAATCAGAAAAACTAGGAACAAAAAAAGAACTGTATCTTTGTGTGATACACACAAAAACACAGTTCTTTATTATTATGTAATTTTTAAGTTAGATATTCCCATTCTTCGACACATACCATAAACGGTAAGTGCTGTTGCAACTTAAGAATCCTGACTCTATTATTGTTTTATCTGACTGGTTTCAATACCGTAAACGGTAAGTGCTGTTGCAACTTATCCAGCTGGAACTGATTTTTTCCTAATGTTTGATAGGTTTCAATACCGTAAACGGTAAGACTATTACCTCATCATATCTGTTTCACCTTCACTTTGTTCAGGTACTTGAGATGTGCGGACCTCATCGTCGCTTTGCTCCTCTGCTGTCTCGCACCCTTCTGCGCATACCGTAAACGGTAAGCACTGTTGCAACTCTATTTATGCCTTTAGCAGATGAAAACATTTGCAATGGTAGTTTCAATACCGTAAACGGTAAGCACTGTTGCAACGCACAAAGACAGGATCCACACCTATGCATAATATGAGCGTTTCAATACCGTAAACGGTAAGCACTGTTGCAACACTCCAAGTATCTGCAATTAAACAAGATGCTAACACTGTTTCAATACCGTAAACGGTAAGCACTGTTGCAACAGCATACCTCAGAAAGCCAGTATTTATGGGGCTTAAAATTAAGTTTTGGCAAACCTCACACCGTAAACGGTCAGATTGGGCTCCCATTTGATCAAAGATACCGATAAGTATAAGTAAATACTGATGGTAAATGATTTTTCTAAGGTTACAGTAATTATAAGAGTTTCTCGATTTTACGTCAATATTCTTTATCGTTTTCTTTCTGACTTATGACTTATTTTTAATTAAATGTAGATAGTATCTAAGTTTAATAACCTTTAACTTAATTTGAATACCTAAAAAAGGATTTAGTCTATCTACTACATATAAAAAGACCTATCCATACGACATCATATGAATAGGCCTATATACAATTATATTCCATCATTACTTTTACTATTAATCCTCAAGATACCAAGCGAATATATACAACAATAGTAATCCTATTAGAGTTGACATGTACACCTCTCCTATACTCAATCAAATAATTCGTCTAGTACAAAATCTACTGCTTCATCAACAGCTATTTCTATTACTAGATCCAATAGTTCATCCATATTTTCACCTCATTACAATTAAAACCTTTTAATACAATCCTTAAAACTTACATCTCCTGTTTTCTACTAATTTATATTGTAACAATTGTTTCATACTATTTTCTCCTTGCATTAGTCCTCAAATAATTTACATACTATTAATCCTACGGCAAAGCCTATATATGGATACATACTATCATCTACCTTTCTTAATATATCAACCAACAACTAGTCATCAGACTTAACGGCTTGATATACGGACACACCTAATAATACACCTGCTGCAAAACCTTCCCATGCGGCTGCGGCCGCTGCTGCTGCAAATAATGGTAGCATATTAATTCCTCCTAAAATACATATAAACAAAACAAATCCTTTGACATTTACAATTTCAAATATCCAATTCTACAAGTCATTCATTACCTCCCAACTCATATGACTAAATTAACTATCCATAGTATAACCTTATCAAAGATACAATTGAATTCATAAAAACTAAGGCGAACTATCATCTTTATAATTCATAGTATTTCCCTTTGGGCTACAAAATAATTATAGAATGAAAATCGACGAGTCCATATTCAAAAAAACTAAGACGCAAAAAAGGGTGAATCTAAAGATTCACCCTTTTACATTAAATACGAAAATACACAATCATAAACGATAAAAACTGTTACTTTGTCACCTTCGTTTTACCTTCACTTCGTTCAGGTACTTGAGATGTGCGGACCTCATCGTCGCTTTGCGCCTCTGCTGCCTCGCACTCTTCTGCGCATACCGTAAACGGTAGGTCCTGTTGCAACCAAAAAAAATTCGCAAATGTTGTTTCTTATGTTTTTGGGTTTCAATACCGTAAACGGTAGGTGCTGTTGCAACTTGAAAAAATTAGAAAGATGGAATGATGATTTAAATAAAGTTTCAATACCGTAAACGGTAGGTGCTGTTGCAACAAGAGCAAAGTTTAGTTCCGATATGAGTAATTTTGATTTCGTTTCAATACCGTAAACGGTAGGTGCTGTTGCAACCTAAATCTAAAGATAGCCGAATTGAAAAATTAGAAGTTTCAATACCGTAAACGGTAGGTGCTGTTGCAACTATTAAAAAGAATATTGAAGAGGCTAATGGAGTGTCTCGTTTCAATACCGTAAACGGTAGGTGCTGTTGCAACAGCGGGTCTTAGAAGGTCAGTATTCATGGGGCTTAAAAATAGGTTTTGGAAAACCTCATACCGTAAACAGTCAAATTGTGCTCCCATAGGATCAAAAGAATCGATCAATATAGATAAATACTGGTGGTAAATGATTTTTCTAAGGTTACAGTAATTATAAGGTTTTTTAGATTTTGCGTCAATATTAGCATCTATTTTCTATTTATAGCTCTATACCACGTCACCATATCAAATGTGCCTATATACAAAGTCAACAAAAGACCTATTCATATTACATCTTATGAATAGGTCTCTTCTTTATCAACTATTGTTTTTTCAAGCCATTAGCAAATATAGCTCAATTACAATTCTATTCCTATATAGGAATATATCATTCATTAATCTAAAAGGTCTTCTATCAATACATCTACTGCAGCATCAATGGCCACATCTAGTATAAAGTCTAATAATTCATCCATTCTTTTATCCCCTTAAAATTTATGTTAATCATCTAATATTGTACAAATTAATAATGTTACAGCGAATCCTAAAATATTATACATATCATTTACTCCATTACATAATACTATAAAAAATCTATTCATCAATATTATCCAGCATTTCTACTAGTACCACCACTAAAGCATTTATCAGTAATTGTGACATATATTCCCTCCTATCATTAACACGTTATACATATTCTCATGTTTCCAACCATAAAATATAGTCTGTTATTTACAGGCTCATTATATGGAAAATGCTAATATATTAATAATCAATAAAACTAGGATGTAAAAGAGACCACTCCATATACCTCTATATAGAATGGTCTCTTAGTAACTCTATTCAGTTAATTCTCTAATTAAATTTATAGCTCTATTTATAGAACTTTTAATCTCACTGGAAGTACTAAATTGACTACTTTCCTCAATTCTAGCATGGTTACTGTCATTACGAGATTTTTTGATTTCAAAATAATAGGCTAGTACCTCAATAACTTTTGCTAAGGATTCCTCAGAGCGAGAAGAAATAGTAACGCCTGAAATATTATATAATGCAGTATTATACTCATTATAAATATCCTTAGCTTCTCTTTCAAAATTATACGATTTTAGCAAAAAACCCTTAGTAATATCACTAAATACCAACTTGGCTTCCATATGCTCCTTTAAAATTTTATAAAGTGCAGTACGTACCCCATTAATATCTTTTGCTTCAAAAGAGAATTGACAATTTTTTGAATCAGATACGAATGGACTTAATTTTGCTTTATTACCATTAAGAAACATCTGTCTTAATTTAATAGGCAAATTATTTATACTTCGTAAGTTATTTCCATTCATAGATATGGCTATTAAAAAAGAAATAATTTCTTGAGCTCTAGAGGAAGTATCTTTAACAGGAACAAATTTATATGATGCAATTTCAGCAAATATCTTAGAAAGCAGCTCTTCTTTAAGACAATTTAATTCCTGAGCAAGCATTCTTTTTTGCTCATGCTCCTCTGTATATGCGTTTCGAATCTTAAATACATTATCTCGAATTTTTGCGACATAGTCTCTAACAATCTCTTTTAAGGATTTATCTAAACCATCTTTATCACCATAGTTCTTGATAAAATCGAGTCTACTATCATTTATTGCAACGAAGACTTTATCTTCTAAATCCTCCACATCTACTTCCAATTTAGCATTTTTTGCATAGATAGAATAAAATTCATCAAATGTAAATGAATTATCCACCTTTCGTTCAGAATCCTCATTTAACCAATAAGTAAAAGCATCTTTTAAGACACTTTTATTTTGACTTAACTTCTTTTCTTCCAAATACTTACAGAAGATATCTTTATCAACTTCAATAATCCCTTTTTCTATAAGTACAGTTGGCACACATTCTTTAAACAATGTTAATGCTTGCTGCACATAATCATGTTTTAAGCACCATTCTACGTAGGATAGATCATCATTTGTATTTAGTACTTTAGGTTCAAATAATGAAGTGTATTCTTTTTCAATTGGCTCTCGTAAGAATTTGATTAATTGATAGTTAAAGTCTTCCGCCGATGAATCCTGGTCAAAGCGAATTTTAGATAATCGTTCAGCTAGATAGCTTAATTCTGTTTTAAATTCACCTCGTCGAGAAATATTAATAACATCAGAGAAGCGATTCATCGCTTTAATTAAGTCATTAATGGATTTTTGATTTAAATCTTGATCCCCTTTTGTTCGTACGAAACTATCAAGTTTATAGTGGTCATTTAATTTCTTTGCACTACCGAACATCAAGAATTCTTCAAAGCCAGCTATCAAATCAAGCAAATCATAAATATCCTTGATTTCATGGACAGTACATTTCCCCTTATTCCAGCTTGTATAAAATATATTAGCAACTTCTATGCCTAAATATGACATAATGCGGCCAACTATCAAGAATAGCATTGCTGCATTTCTAAAGCCACCCGTAGTATCAATATATAATTTAATTTTAGAGTTTTCTGGTAATTGCTCTTTATAGGCTACAATTGCTTCGCACAAACAAATAATATTATTCCCTAGTTGCTTAGTATCATCTAAACTATTACCACAAGGGATCTCAACGGTAACCTCCGAAAATGAAGGAGTAATCGCTTTATCAAAATAATCTGTATAAAAGCGATCCATCTGATGACATAATACATCTAGATGTGTTGTATTTACATTAAATGCTGGACGGTTTTCTGATATTTGTGGACTAAATCCTACTTTTCCTTTAACTCTATCGCTCAAAAGTAGAAACACTTGATCCAAAGTAAAATCTAAATCTTTTTCTTCTTCTATTTTCTTTTTAAATAAATACTTTATAGCCGTCTCACTTGTAGTAAGTATTTCACCAAACTCACCATTCAATGCTAAGCCATCAGCTGTGCTAACAGATACATTTGCTCTTTCAATGCCATTAGTCTTATCAATACTAGTCTTAACATCACTAGGAAATGTCATATAAATATTATAAACATCCTTAACCATCATACCGCTCCTATAATCCTCAATATCCATAACAATGTATTTTATTTATTACTCAATCGTCTCGCTTGTTCAACACATTTCCGTATTTCTCTACGTAATTCCTTTGAGGTTGTATACTTGCATTGTGCCTCTTTATTAGCATGATTCGTGTCATTCCGTGCTTTTTTTATTTCAAAATACTGATCCATAAAATCTAATGTGTCAATAATTGATTTTTCATCTACATGAGGAATAAATACACCTGGAATATCAAATAAAGGCATTTCTAATTTATTATGAGGATATTTTGCAATAAGCTCTTTAGTATATGTGATATGCCATTCTTCGAGATCTGGAAACTTATAATATATTAAATTTTTATATTTGCCTTGTTTATAGTCAGTCTTACCATTTTCATTCTTAATTAGGAATACATCTAAAATGGCATTACATACAGTGTTATACGCAAAAGAACTTGACTGACGCATAGAGAGCAAACCATTATCTCGATCACAAGTAATATACTCGCTATGCTTGTTGCCCTTACTAATTTCAGAAATAATATGTTTTCGCAATGACTCCAATATATCATTAACCCTTATAATTTCACTTGAATCTTTAAGGATATCCTTTAAAAAATGTATTAATTCAAGCAAGGAAAACTGTGTAGTATCATTTTCATCTTGGCAATACAAGGTAAATCTATACTCATTTAAATATTTTTCACAATTTTCTATCAGTTTTGTAGTCATAGTATTAATAAATATGTTTAAACGTTCTTTTTGCTGTACTATGTCCTTTTCTATAACACGAATTCGTCGTTTCTCACTATCAATCTTTTCTATGTATCTACTAATTTCTTTAGATACATTTAGTGCAATACACGCTTTTTCTTTATCAATAATCGATAATAGCCTATCACCTTTCTTACGATTAATCGTATTAAATAATTGCATAGATAGTGCTCTGATATCTTTATCAATATTCTTTTTATTTTCTTTCTGACTTTTATAGTATTGATAAAATTCTGTTTGGTTACATGAAATGATACCTTTATTCACCGCATATTCTGGCACATATTCGTAAAATAAGGTTAAAGCTTGTTGCAGGTAATCATGGTCTAAACACCAGTCAATGTAGGCTAGCTCATCAGAGGTATTCTTTCTATGTTGTTCCAACAATGTAGCATATGATTCTTCAATAGGTTCCTTTAAAAGTGTTACCAAATCTTGTTCAAAGTCTTTATTATTAGATAGTTTATTAGTTGTATCACTCACCAAAGCTAAACTTTCGTCTAACCGTTCAATAGATGTTTCAAAGGATCCACGACTGGAGATATTAATAGCTTCTGAAAAACTATCCATGGCCGCCAGTAACTCATGAATGGCTATAATAGATGTATTGTCATCCTTATCACTTATAGCATCTGATTCACTATTATCCATTTCATTAGGCTTAAAGTGAGCATTCAATTTTTTAGCACTACCAAATAATTTGAATTCCTCAAAGCCTGCCACGATATCAAATAGATTATAGATATCTAATACACGATGAACCGTAATTTGATCTGGTTCATTCTCTACTTTTCTATAGCTAGAATAATACATATCTGCTACAACAATTCCGTGGTACGCCATCATCCGACTAATGACCAACAAAATCATCGCTGCATTACGAGGCCCTCCAGTAGTATCCATATACAAACATATCTTATCTTTAGTCATATCAATACTAGATTTGAATTCAAGGATACGTTTTGATACATCGATAATACTTTCTTTGATTAAATCTATATCATCTAGATTTCCCCCACAAGAAACCGGAACAAGACTATATTCTAGCGCATCTACATCTTGCCCTTGTTGTTTGTGAAAGTTCGCCATTCTTGATTTAAAAATATCGTATGATGACTGCTCACCATTTTTTCCCGTCTTAACAGCATCTGTACAAATCAAAAATATCTTATCAAAAGATAAATTAGCCTTCCATGTATGATATAAGATATATTTCAGCGCAGATTCATTAGTCGTGATAATATCCCGTATTGAATCATCTATATCTTCATTAATAAGACGCTTAGGCTCCTGATTATTTACAGGACTCAAAAATGTTAAAAATAGATTATGTATTGCCATACTAACTTCCCCTACCCAATAATCCATTATCAAAACAAACTTTATACGTTAGACTTACTACGATATTTTCCTTACATTTTATATTGTATCATGTTATATTCATAATTAAGAATATCTTTGTATAGTTGGAGCTATACATGAGTAAGGGAGATAATTATGGCTACAAGTACTAACTATTTAAACGATCTCGCTAGCATGCGTCAATTTATTCGTAGCTTAACCTTTGGTAATCACAATAGAGGTAAAGCCAATGTACGTGGTATCAAAGGAAGCCAACATGACGATATCATACGTCGCCTTGATTATTTTGATATTATGCGTCATATCTATACGCAACGAATTGGCAAAGCAAGCATTCATCATTTAGAAAAAAATGATTTTATAAATGGATATAACTACTTAAATAATTTATATGAATTATATGCTGCTGTTCCAGAACAAATCTATGTACAATTATGTATTTTAGCCGGCCTAACAGAAAGTGAGGAAATAACACTTACCACCTTAACTAATAACTTAGGCCTATCCGATTATGGCAATCTCTACGAAGAATTACTAAAAATACTTCATAAACAGAGAAATAAACAACCTCAAAAAGAAAAGGTTATGGATCAACAATATATTAAACGCCAAGTTAAAACCTTAGAAACTTTAGGAGTCATAGAAAAAAAGGAGCGTAGTAAAGGATATTTATATTCTATAAAAAATACTATTATTGATAGTTTGACTAAACAACAGCTCGAAGAGCTTGCTATGGCTGTATTCTTTTATACTAATGTATCTCTCACATCAGCAGCAGGTCACATATTACTCCAAAAAATTATGTACCTGATCACCGGGCTGTCACTTAAGCAACAACAAGAATCCATAATGTATGGATTTAATAATACTTACTTTACATTCAAAGATAATAATCCTAATAATGTCATTGATGGAGATATATTCTATCCATTAGCAGACGCTTTACATCGCCATAAAAAAGTAAGGCTAACATTCTATGAGCCAGGTAAACCAAAGGAAGTTGTTACCCCATTGGCAGTAGAAACATATTATGGAGAAAATAAAAATATACTTCATAGTATTAACAATGGACACCTGCAAATAAATCGTATTGACCGCATCAAATCATTAGAGGTAACAAAATACAACAGTTCTGATTTTATACAAACTCCAGTACCTTTAAAAAGTAATTATAATCGCTGTATCCTTCATTTCTTGACACTTCCAGGATATGAACCTCTATACAATCAATTCATACGACAGTTTAAATCACTTATAAACATATTAGACACGACTAGTGAATATATTGAATTACAATTAACAGCAACAGATATTTTGCAATGGCTTCCTCTACTACGTAGTTACTTACCTTATATCCACATCATATCCAGTGATAAACCAAGTATAAAGCAGAGGTTCTACAGCAACCTATGCGCCTCTTTAGAAAAAGAATTTAAAGAACCAGAAGGTTATAAAATCAAGCAAAAAGAAAATCCATTCCTTATATCAAAAGAAAAAAATAGTACAAAAAAAGGACTTCAGAAACAAGCCTCTAAAAGAGACACCGATATAAATGGTGTTTATGTCTCTTCAGTCCTTAACGATATTAATGCCATTACCTTTACGACACAATACCAAATTCAGCTCGATTTAATAAATGGAATCTCCTATACAAAACAAGATATCGAGGAGTTAATCAATCATCGTAGGTTACTAACAACAGAAATATATAAAAAATCATTGCCCAATGATAAGTACGAACTAGACTTAGCCAATATACTAATAAAACTAAGCGATGACGGCAAGCACGTCGAATCGATCCTATCTGATTTGCCACTGATTATTATGTCTGATGCAGAACGAATGTTTCTAAAAGACCTTATAAATGATGACCGAGCAAATTGGTTGCTTTCACCAGAAGTATGTCAACAATTAGACAATGAGCTAAAAAATATTAATACTACATTCCCAGATGGAACCTGGAAGAAAGTACCTACTATGACTGATGATACACCAATTAATATGGATACTATCAAGCAGTGTTTAGTAGCAATACAACAGAATGTACGTATTATACTAAACGATAAAGAAATCTCTCCATGCAGATTAGAGTATTCTGTAGGAAGTAACGGATATACACTCATCGCCTATGATCATGTTTCACAAACATTCCTCAACATTTCCCTTCAAGATATTGCTAATATCTCGATATTAGATATACCGAGATTAGAAGATTTAGAAACGATTTACACCACCTATAGAAATGAGTCTAAACAAACCCTTATATTCAAGCTTCATGACTTAAATAACGCAGTTGATCGTTGCTTTAATTACTTTAGTAATTATACGATTCAAACAAAAGATATAGCTGCTAAGGAATTCACAATAGAGGTTAACTATCTCCCATTTCAAGAAGAGGATATTTTGCGGAACTTATTAAAATTAGGTTGTGCCGTACGGATTGTCGATGAATCTCCATTACGTGAAAAACTTAAGACAATTTATAAAACAGCACTTAGCCATTCTCCTATCAACTAATCTAACGCTTGATACTATATATTACAAAAGAGCACAGCCCCTCAATTTAACGTGAGGGGCTGTGCTCTTATTATGTAAAATTATCGGTTCATATATGTCATATCGTGCTGAATATCTACACCAGCAGATGTCAATAACTCCCGATAGTACGCCACTTTATTAATATCATTTACAGTTTCATAGAACCGTATCAAACCGTATATCATACTATGTTCGATTGGCAATCCTGTATTATCCACAGAATCCATAATCTGTTGACGCCATACGATAGCAATCGGATTACATTTAGCTTGCAATGCAATAAGCGATAAGTAGGTATAAATCAACTCCCACGGATGGCTATTGACCAATGTCGCCTCACGCATTTTCTTTTCCGCTTGCTCTAATCGTTTAACCATATCTGCATCTATATCATCTTTATACAAAACAAATAAGGCTTTCACAAATACAAATAAGGCAAAGGCCATAGACTGAAGCCCTTTATCTTCTTTTGTAAGAGATACAATATAGGATAATTGTTCACTTAATGTATTTCGGCCACCAAAGTACTCAGATGCTAACTCCTCGTAAGCACTACGATTACCTGACTCAATATAATAGTGCAATAAATAGGACATCGTGCGATATGTGTCTGTAGAATGAGAATCAAAAATCTCTAAAGCTTTTTTAAAAGCTTCTTTCGCTTCATATTGATTTAGATATGCATATACTTGACCTAATTGGCTATAAGCTTGCCCTAAACTAATTGAACCCACAGATGGACCAAGTAACTCTATACGTAATGATTGGATGCGTTCTTCCATATCAACTATAGATAATGCTAATTCTAAGGCATCTTTATAACTATAACAATCTATAAGACTTACCACTCGTCGCTTCAACGTTAATAAATAATTCTCAATTGGTACATATCTAAACAACTCTTGGCATTTATTAAAACAATGCAATGCCATTGAACTATTACCAACATGATTAAAAGTAGTCATTCCCGTATCATAAAATGCATATGCAATATCACTAGCTAATAAATCAAGGCATTCCAAATTATGAACTAGTTCTTCCAGATGTTCAAACATATATGCCAGTTTATCTGCATTACAGTTCACACGTTCAGAATAATGCGCCAAATCCTGAATGGCTCGTTCTATCCCATGAACATCTGATTCGCCATGAATCAATTCCTCAATATGAGGGAACCATTCCGTCTGATAATAATCTGTAAATGTACTTGCTTCATGCCTACCATCATATAATGTTTCTAAAGCCGCCACATAATTCTGACGTTGATACTCAGTCATTGCTTTTTCAAACACACTATCTATATCATCATAAACAAATAGAAGATTTGGAACAGTTCCATTCAATTCATTTGTTAACGCCCTTATAGCATCAAAGCGACCACCATCAGAAACTAAGGTGTGTAATTTCCCATAATAACTAAAATGACCACACAAGAAATTAGCTAAATATAAGAATGCATATTTCTCTGTTTCTTTATAGTCCTTTATATCATAATTAATGGATAGCGCCTTAAACTGTTTAACATCCATATGTAATCGATTATAATCAATAGATCTTCTATCTAAGGCAGCGCGGTAATTAAAATCATTAGTAACTTGAAAATATACCTTATGTGGATCAGGTTTGCGTCCACGTGGAAATTGATATTCTTTATAACCTAATGCACGAAACTCTTCAATTTTAATTGGATTTTGTTCACTAACCTCTGTTATACGCGTTGGTAAATTGAATTCTACGCGGTCCACATCTAAATTATATGGATTGTGAAAGACTAATCTAGATACTATCGCATCTGCCATGTGCCAATACAAATTACTGCCTACACCGTCATTCATCAGTAATCCTGTTTGCTCATCTGAGAATATACATTTTCCCTGTTTGCTCTTAAGCATAACGACAATAGAATAAAATCCTTTTCTAGACGGTATATTCCCTATGGATTTACCCTGATACGTGCCATTCTTAAAAAATTCAGGTAATGCTACAGAAATTGCAGCCTTATATATGGCCTTTTCCTTAATTAAAACCGTTTTCTTCGCAGCATAGGGATGTTCTTCCGACTCTCCACCACCTTCGAGTTTCAAATCTAGTGTATTGAGTTCATCAACCTCATTTTTAGGAATAAACAGACCTTTATCAGAAACCATGCCCTTGGTTTTGCTATAAAATGCCTCTGGATAAGAAACACCTTTATTCTCGGCAATTATTCTAAAAAATCCATCTAAACGCTGCCTCTCAAAATTGGCATCTTGCGGATCATCCATATCGTTATATACTATGCCCGCAATAAATTGAACATTCTGTCTATCATCATTTTTATGCCCAAGAAAATTAAAATCCCCGTATTCATCGATTGCAATGGTAATCATACTATAGCCCCTATTTACTAACTATCCCTTTACTACATATATACTAACTATTATTACCTATTTTATCATCTAATCTTCATAAACAAAACTAAAAGAGCTTAATTGTACACTATCATACAATCAAGCTCTTTTAATATTATTATAGATAATCAGATTTATATTAAATGACACCATATACTAACTGACCTAAAACATAACTATGCCCCAAGCCTGCATACGACGTCCCCATTCTGTTTGAGGAGGCATAAAACCTAACATATATTCACCTACTTTCAAAAATATAATCTCCTTATTTTACATAAAGATTTACACAATTTTATATAAATATAATTTAGCACAATACACAAACACGAAATATAAGCAATCCATAAAATGAACTATATCCTACATATAAATCCAACTAAACTATATGTTCATTATATTGGAAAACATAATACACCGATAATCAAAAATACTAAGACACAAAACCCCGAGTGAATACTAAATTACACTCGGGGTTTTATGTTAGATATAAGATTTTAATACCGTAAGCAGTAGATCCTGTTGCAACGTTCATCATAATGGCGACTTCTATGCAAAACGCCCAGAGTTTCAATACCGTGAACGGTAAGTGCTGTTGCAACCTGTAGTTACACGTGGTGATGTTGTACATTATTACTGGTTTCAATACCGTAAACGGTAAGCGCTGTTGCAACCGACATTCTCCGTAGGTTCCGATGCTAGTAGTTCTGCGTTTCAATACCGTAAACGATAAGTGCTGTTGTAACTTATATTGCAGAAATCACCACAAAGTCGAAAGGGTTGCAATACTGTAAACAGTAAGCACTATTTCCAGATCACTTTCGTTTTACCTTCACTTCGTTCAGGTACTTGCAATATGTGGGCCTCATCGTCATTTTACTCCTCTGCTACCTCACACTCTGCGGCGCATACCGTAAACGGTAGGTGCTGTTGCAACCAAACTCTATGGCTTTTGGTCAAGGCAACGTATCTGATGGCGAGTTTCAATACCGTAAACGGTAAGTGCTGTTGCAACTCTCGAGTACGAGCTTGTAATGAATAGCATTACAAGTGGGTTTCAATACCGTAAACGGTAGGTGCTGTTGCAACATATTACAGAACGTGGTCTAGACGGTGTTAGTTTCAATTCGTTTCAATACCGTAAACGGTAAGCGCTGTTGCAACTTATTATGGCAGATTTATATTTATTAGTAGCAATTCAGTTTCAATACCGTAAACGGTAAGCTCTGTTGCAACTAGAGATCTTCCAGAGTTTAGGGAGTTTGAAGTATTATATCGTTTCAATACCGTAAACGGTAAGCACTGTTGCAACCAAAGAATATCGTGATTTGCCGCTAGATAAATGTATTCAGTTTCAATACCGTAAACGGTCTAGTTGTGCTCCCTTTAAGGCGAAAAAGCCTACAAATATAGATAAATACTTGTAGTAAATGTTTTTTCTAAGATTATAGTTATTATAAGGGTTTTCAAATTTTACGTCAATATAGTGCGGCTTTTTCTTTCATTTAATTTTCATCCAAATGCTTCTAAAAATATGTAATAATTTTTCTTAACTTTCAGCTATCTGCACTCAATTACTCATAATAAAAGGCCTATTCATATGACATCATACAAATAGGCCAATTATATATCATTGTTTATTATTTTTTTCAAATGCTACTCCTCAAAGCAAACATGTACTAAACCTAAAGTTACTAAAGGCAACATAGTTAACACCTCCTATAATTAATCTTCCAATAATAAACACATCATAATTGTTACAGCAAAACCAGCAAATGGATACATAAAGATCACCTCCTTTTAAAATTAACTATTATCGATTACGAGTGGATCGAGCTGCTTGGTATATAGTAAGCCCCAATGTGGCCCCTGCTGCAAAACCTTCCCATGCGGATACTGCCGCTGCAACTGCGAATAATGGTAACATAATTGTTCCTCCTTAGTTTAAAAACATTAATATAGTATAAATAAATACTTAATATATAAGCGCCTAAGTAAATTCCTTCAAGCATGATAAGAATCATGTGAATGGAACTAAACTCATTGGCTACATCTTCATTATATGAAAGTAGTTAATGTAGATGTATTCAAAAAAACTAAGACGTAAATGTAAATTATTAAAGAAAAACTTTTATTGATATAAAAATAGGGCCCCACATCATATGTGAGGCCCTATTCGTTTCAAAAGCGTATTATATCTAATTATTAGTAACATTAAGAATCCAATTAATCCAAGCACGCACAGTACCAGCTCGACGTTCATATGTAGACTGGCTATACGGTAATCCTGTTTCCGGATTAATAACACCAGCTTGTTTCATAAATTCCGCAATCTCACGATCAGTAATTCTCTTGTTAGATTTACAGTAAGCCTTATATGTTAAATTAAAACTTTTATAAGATAAAATAGCTTCAATTAATTTTAGCTGACGTTGTTTATAGGACATAGAAAATAAGGAGTTCCCTAATTTTGTTAATGTATAACAATCATGTCCATCCATATCGAGTGATTTTTCTGCAAGGCCTAGATACTTTGCTGCAGCTAGATAATATAAAGATTGACGTTCATCGAAAGAATACTCATCTGTAATAAAGTTCTTTTCCATATCATTAATATAAAGTAATTCACACATATTAATTATACGTTCAAAAGAATTTGCCTGAGGAAATGGAATGTCAGGCTCCTTATTAAGATGTACTTTTTTCAATACCTTTTGTACATCTTCTTTCGAAATATGCGTATCTTCTAAACAATATCGTTTGTGTTTTACTAATTCTAATGAATTATAATATTGTAAATCTTTAAATCTATATTCATAGAGATAGAAAATACTATTACTATAAATTAAAAATACAGGACGTACTGGCTTTCCCGCCATTTTTTGATGCCAAGTTCGGAAAGGATAGTATAACTGACGAATCAAAAAATTATCTGTCAGATCTCGTTTTGCTTCCATTAAAGCAAGACTATGAATACCCTCATAAGCCGCATCAATTTCAATTTGTGAATTTTCTACTGTTACAGTTGGTTCTTTATCAGTTACATCTTTACTAACAACATCCGCATAGAAAGCAAATGATTCGGAACTCATGCGACCTGAAACAGTAGGTAATAAACTTTCGTCTTCTAAAAAGTCAGCAAAGATACCGGATATATAAGCCATATTCAAAGCCTTACTTTCACTATTAATAGATGTTACATCTAAGCTTTTAATATGTTCAGGAGGTCTTAAATATGTAATCTCTGATGTATCCGATTCAAGGTTATGATATGCATTTATATGTGAGATATAATAATCACCGCGCGTAATTGGTAGAATCGATAAGTTATTTTTTTCAAATAAATCTGGCCGAGCATCAGAATGATCGAATTTAACAGCTAATCGTGCTTCTTGAAACTCTCCGATTTGCTTAGCAGAAATTATAAAGTATCCCTTATCCTTGATCGCATCTAAAATATGATGCTTATCATTTAGCTTAGTCCATGTTATATCTATTTTTCGTTGCTTTTTACTTTTACTCATAATTTCTAACTACAACCTCATCGACACAGCCGCGTTTTGAGCCTACAGAGTTAATAGCACGTTTTGCAGGAACAATAGTAATATTGAAATCACTATAAATATCTTGTATAAATTCTGTAGCAGAGTTTGAAAGCATAAATTTTATACCCGCTGCATCAAGTTGACGGCAACAGTCTCGTAAAGCAATTTGATCTTCTCTACTAAACCCACCTGCATTATAGCCAGTAAAGCTTGCCGTTACCGATATCGGATCATATGGAGGATCCAAATAAACAAAACTATCTTCTGGTAAACCTTGAACAGCTTCAGAATAGCTTGTATTTAATATTGTTACATCTGCTGTATTAAAATATTCATGTACCGCACGAAGTGTACTTTCATTAACAATGTTAGGATTTTTATAACGACCAAAAGGTGTATTAAACTCACCAGCACTATTTACACGATACAATCCGTTATAACAAGTTTTATTTAAGAATATAACACGTGCAGCCTTATCAATATCTGTTAACTGATTATAAAGTTCTGCATTACGGTCCCAACTTCGCACATCATAAAAGCATTCTTTTGTATTCTCAAACTGTGCTAATCGTTTTATCAATGCATCTACATCATCCTTAATAGCGCGATAAACCCCTATTAACTCGCTATTAATATCATTTATGATTGCCTTCTTTGGTTGCAGTGCAAATAATACAGCACCACCACCAATAAATGGTTCACAATAGGTAGTGTATGACTCTGGAAACAACGGCATCAATCGTTCTAACAACTGACGTTTACCGCCTACCCACTTCACCACTGGTGACGCTAAGTCTATCTTACTCATGCATGCAACCCCTTTCTAAATACTCTTATTATTGTAACCTAAATGAGCAAATAAAATCTATAAATTTATGAGACTACATTATACAAACAAAATAAGAGGTTGTAACAGAGTACGGTCTTACCGCATTCTTGCTACAACCTCTTGTTAAAGGCAAAATATTATTTGTAGTGTCTTAATGATAACCTTTTATTTGCATCTCTCGTATATTATTGTTCTCCCTATAGTTCCTCCTCTCTGTCTCTCCCCTAAACTTCATCTCCCCTACTTATTCTTCTCTTCCCCCCTAACTGTCTTATCTCGTCAGGTCTCTCCAGGCGATAAATAGTTCGGCCACGACTTGTGGGTTTTGGCTGAGTT
>ERZ773045.170-NODE-170-length-36317-cov-3.434808_pt1 | contig 36317 bp, 31 predicted proteins | sample MGYA00580635_ERZ773045 | MGnify/ENA primary metagenome ERZ773045 (study PRJEB29015, sample SAMEA2738115) | human oral metagenome | biome: human oral; feature: human-associated habitat; material: saliva | place: China | collected 2261 ...
GCAGCGCTGAATGGTAACATTGCGGATCTGAATGAGTCGCTGCTTGCCTACGGTTCTGCGTGGTCTGTTCGAGACAAGAACCTGGACGTGCACAGCGTTCCTGGTGCGATGGGTGAGAAGATTCGTCGAGCTCGTCGTGGTCTCGATGCCATGGAATTCGATGGTTTCGATCGAGATGAGCAGCGAGACATCTATGCGACATCGTTCGTTCATGCCATGGACATGGTGGCGAAGGCTCACCCGGACATCGAGCGTCACTGGGCGCAGCAGTACGGTTCTCAATGGCGATCGGAGATGCGAGACTTCGCAGCAACGCCTGAAGAGACCTACAACCGGTGGCAACGGGGGGAGTTTTACTCTGATGCACGTGAATCTCCAGGGCATGACAATGCCCATGCGGATCCGCACACAGAGCGAATGAGGGAAGACTCGAAGCGTCGACGCAGCGCGTACAACCGCGCACGTGACAACCAGGAGTACAACGCTCATGACACGTCGGCGTTTAGCGCTGACACCGATTTTGAACTCAACGATGTCGACGACGGGTTCGACATGGGCGGGTATGATCGACCTAACGACAATGATGGCTTTGAGCCGTCTCTATGAAAGGAGTGACCAATGTTGGGTTTCCCAAAGGATGACGACACGATCGGCGGTCTGTTCGGTGTCAACGAAGAGGATCGTCATGCATGGGCCAAGGAGCGTCAGATGAGGCTGGAGCGTCAGCAGATGCAAAAGCCGGGTTTGGCGAAGAAGGCAACGATGGCCGCCTACGAAATCGCTGCTGCTGGTATCACCTCGCAGATGCGTGCAGCGTACATCGAAGAGGCTCGTGGCACGATGGCGAAAGAGACGACCACGACGACTCGGAGTCAGTCTCGAAACATCGATCCTGAACTCGAAGAGATCCGTCGCGAGAGTGGTGGCTATGAATTCGGTGGCTAACGGGCAGTGCTGCTGATATATCCCCAGGGGTTCATCCCCTGGGGATATATTTATGTATCGGTCGGTTAAGCATCGGTGTGTTCCGATATGTTAGACTGATACACGAACATAATCAGAAAGCGGCTGCGTGCCGCCACGTGTAGGGAAAGGATGAGGGGTTGGATCATGGCTGTCTTGAAGAAGGACGTGGGGAAGAATGTGAGGGTGGATGATGACGCCCGTATGACGAAGACGAAGTTGATACAGGCCGTATCGAAGCGCACGGGTATCGATAGCGCGACAGTGCGAGCCGTGTATGCGGCTATCGTTGATGAGATCATCACGACCACCCGTTCTGGTCGATCGGTCATGCTGACGGGATTCGGTCGTTTCTACCGGTTGCATAAGGCGGGTCATACCGTGCAGTTCACCAAGTCTGGAACGGGTGCGGTGCCTGGTTACGACGTGCTGAAGTTTTCGGCCTCGTCGACGCTGAACCGATCGTTGACAAGCGAGTCGAATGAGTCAGGTGATCATTGATCACTGGTCAGTTGTACGATCGTGAAAACAAAGCCCTGAGCACGCGATGTGCCCAGGGCTTTGTTCATGTGGGGAGGTTATTGGGGGATGGATCCATTGATCTCGACATATGTCGTCTGCAAGCTGGTTTGATCAGGTTGCTTTTCCCACATGATCCATCCATTCGTCAACAATTCTCGATTACTGTCGCGTTCTTTCCATCTAAACGATAGCCAGAACGATGGTCCGTTGAGAATGGATTCTCTAATGTCGGCTGGTAGTCGGAACAATCGGTGTGTCGCATATTTGACGACATCATCAATCGTATACCGGTGGCCATGCACTGCCGCCCCTTGGAACTTCACAGATGTGGTAAACATCTGAGGTTCTATTTCTCCAATGTCAATGTTGTAACAATCGAATTTCATACGATAGCCATTGGTGCGGGGTGTCGTGTTGTCATCGGAAGTAGCGAAAATTGATACCAACTTACGAACTTCCGATTCACTGGATGCGGTGATGTCGACCGCACCTTCCACAATCGATGTCGTCGGATGCTCTCTCGTTATATCAAGAATCTTGTCTCGAAATTCGATAGCATGCGACTCGTCCATATTCTCTAGGTAATAGAGATAGCCCCGTCCATGTGGTTCTGTGAAGTAAACGAGATCGTCAATGTCATATTGAGAGAGTTCATCGACGATCGTCTCGTTGTCTTTGAACCTTGTCACGAAATTGGTGATTCCGGTACGAGTGTAGTCAGCGTACCTCCATGACGAAAAACCCCATTGCTTCAGCAGATCGACAGTAAGATCTCTACGGTCGTAGAACAGGATGTCTAAAAGCGCAGAGTAGAGTGCCATCCCCTTGTTTTTCTGGATGTGGGCTTGTCCACGTGCAATGAACGAGTCTTCTGTTGTGAACTCTTCCCATGTAACGATGATGGTGATTTCTTCGTCTGTGAGTTGTTGGAGTTTGGAACCCATGTCTTTTTGCTTGTGGCATCGACCAATAACATCAAACATATTGGTGAGGTTCTGGCGATAGTCGTTGCGACCTTTCGCCTTGAAGGGAATGCCGTAACACATCTTGTTGTCGGGTTGAGGTTTCCACAGAGTTATATTGGGGCCAATTTCCGTTGACCATTCATATTGCTCAGGATGTAGATCATTAACGATGTCGATGAATGCCTGAGCTACATCTAGTGATTCAGTGGTGATGTGGAAGTAACCTTTCACCGTTGTCGTGACTACCATGATTGGCCCTCTCTATTGCATGCTTATTAGTGCGAGTCTGATGCATCAAAGATCTCTTTGAGTTCCCGATACATAGAAATGTTTTGCTTGTCGTTATCAATCACAGCCCTGAGCGCATCGCGTTCCTTGGTGACATGGAGGACAGCCCTCTTGAGGCTTTCGATCTGGGTATCGCGATCGATATTGTCGTTGAGATCCAACTCTTGCTCGTAGAGGTCAATGTTATGAGCGTCGAGCAGTTTCTCCCACTTGTGGAGTGCTGCACCTGGCCTAGCGCCGCCCAAACCGAGTGCGAAAGAGATGCCGTTCTGGATCTCCTGGAGCTCGTCCTGGGTAATGTGCCCGAGGTGGTTGGTGAGACGCGATGTGTCGACGTTCGTCACCTGATTGCATACAGCGATCGCGTCTTGGTTGTTTGCATGGACAGCGACGTGAGTGACATTGGCATAGCGACGCTTATGTGAGGTGAGGTAGACGATCTGAACGACACCGGATCGCTCATTGATGACATCGTTGCTCACAACGATTCCTGGTCGTCCAGACCAGATTTCATTACCAACAGTTCCGCCACCGGGGACGGGTGCGGCTTCGACGAACCAAACGTCGCCTTGGCGGATGTTTCCCATAGAGAGGGCTCCTTTCAAAAGTGAGAGAGAAGTGAGGGTAGTAGATGGAGCATCCCCATGGCCCCTGGAAAATTCCAGGAGCCATGGGGTGGTGGAGCGAAAAGCTTCGCGTGGGTGCGTTACTCGTCGCTCATTGTTGCGTCAGCCTCAGAGCTGAGACCGTTGATGACACTAGCGATGATGTCAGGAGTGACAACATTAGCTGCGTCGGTGGGCGCGATCGGCATAAGCTGCGTAGGCTGCACAACCTGCGCAGACTGCACAGTTGCGTTCTGGTCGGGGATTGCATCCTCGATGGCATCAAGGACATCATCCTCGTCAACGACGATCGCGTCGACAGCATGGTTCTCACCATCGTCATCAACGTCGTTACCAGAGGTGGGGTTGGTCAGCGAATCAACGATGAGGTTGTAGTCGCTGACGATGCGTGCCGACAGCGTGGTGCCATGAGAAAGAACGAAGAGAGAGTTCTTAGCGCGCGTGAACGCAACGTAATACAGTCGCTTCTTCTCTTCCGACATGTCGGACTGGTCCTTGTAGATGACAACGACGTTGTCAAACTCAAGGCCCTTCACGCCATGGACCGTCGACACGATCAGATCCGCCTTTGTTTCAAGGTTGCGAATCTTGCGTTCCTCGTTGTTGCGATGCATAAGAGCATCGCGAATCGAGTTGTGGCGAATCTCGTGGTCCAAAATGCACTTCTTCAAACGATCGAAGAAGACCTCCTTGGTGATGATGCCTGCCTGGTATTCGTACACCCAACCCTGGATAGTGAGGGCGGACGCAGTCCACCATTCACTAGCCATCTTGGCGAGTGCTGCCTGAGCGTTCGGGTTGTTACCCGGACCTCGGCTCACGAGTTCCTTGGTGAACACGAACGATGCATTCGCCGGGTCGACTGCCTCGATGTCGCTCCAGTGGTGCTCGATGAACGATGAGAAGAACGTCGACGCGCGACGCCGATCAGAGATCATCGAGATGACCGAGCGACCAGGGAAGAGCTCTTCCAGACGCTTCTGGATGGCGAAAGCCTCTCGGCGGGTGAATGCCAAGAAGGCGACCTGTTCTCCGCGATTCAGGCATTCCTGGATGTAGGAGTGCGTGTGCTTCGAGAGAAGCACAGGCAGGTCGCTGAGGAACTTCCTGTCTGCCGTGTAGTGCTCATGCACAACACGCACCTTATCCTGGAACGACTGTGCCGTCACAGGGGTCAGCGAATTAGCTCGCAGACGGATCTGCGCAAACTGATTTGCCTCGATCTCAGACAAGAGGTGGATATTTGCCATGTCCAAGACTTCCTGGTTGGAGCGATAGTTCGTCTCCAGCTTGTACGGCGTGAAGACACCGGATGATTCGAGTGCATTCAGAGCCTTCGGGTTCGCTGAACGGAACTCATAGAGCGTCTGCGAACTGTCCCCCACGATAAAGAGCGAACAGCCCAGCTTGTTCACCAGACGGAGCAGGTAGATGAACTCGAAGACCGAGTTATCCTGTACCTCGTCGATGATGAGGTGACGGATGTTCAACCCAGCAGGCAGCGGCATCTTGTCGATCATCTGGTAAGCCAAGATGATCTCAAGCTCTAGCGATGTCTGCTTGATGAGGTTGAGCGCGTCAACGGTTTGCTCTAGGTGTGATTCGATGAAGTTGTTCAGCGCGGTGTGCGCACCCTCAGAGTTACGACCCTCCAGATTGCGTAGCTTGTTAGCAAACTGGAACGCGAACGGATCCTTAGGCATGTAGATGCCCAGGGAGTTAGCGATCGTCTCCACAGAGCTCAGCTCGTGAGTGGGGAAGTAGGTCATATACAGATCGTGAATCATCCGCGCGATCGTCATGGAACGAACGTTGGGATTCTTCTTGATGATGTTGTCCGCCGCTGCGTTGGTGAACGACAAGACAGTGATGTCAGACGGATTGACACCGCACAGACCAAGCTGTTGGATACGAGCCAGAATGACCGTGCTCTTACCAGCTCCTGCACCTGCCTGAGTCAGGATGAGCGGTTCAGTCGAGCACACAGCAGCAAGCTGCTGAGGCGAGAGCTGTCGCTGCACAGGAATAGTCTTGATGGTCTCTGGTGCACGCTCCAGCTGATCACGCTTGCCACTAAGGGCGTTGAGCGTGTCGTTCATGAGCAGGTTCATGTTCTGCTTGACCAGAAGCGAAGCGGTCTGGGGGTCACAGAGCATGTTGATGGACTCGTAGATCTTGCGATACGCCGACAACGGAACGTTGTACTGCTCCATGTAGCGCAGTTCGTAGACCATCTGCGCCAACTGCTCATCGTCGTAGGAATGCTTCTTCGACACAAGAGCGTCAATGACATCGTGAATGTCATCAGCGATGTCATCACTGCTCCAGCGCTGCGCACTGTCCGTGATGTTGTCGTAGACGCTGTACTCAGCGTAGAACGTCGCCAACGTGTCAAGGAAGTCGCGCTTACGAGAATGGTTAATGCCGGTGGCACGGAAGATCTCATCCCACGGCAGATTCTCAGCGTCCTCAGCAGGAGCGTAGCTCCAGTCGGCAATGGCCCACGCCAGGTTGGCGTTGCTCATCCTGACGGCCTTGTTGGGGAAGGTGCTGATCGTCGTACTGAGCAGAGTCGCACGCTCACGGTAGCTCTCATCCTCAGTGAGGATGAGCGTGTCGTCTGCCTCGTCGTCGAACAGAGCGATGTCATCATCGTCGACCTCAATGAAGTCGGGATCATCATGATCGATGGTGGCAAGGTCGTTGGCGAGAAGAGTGAGCCTCTGATCGCTGAGATCATTGATGTCTTCGGTCTGCTTGGGCGGGACAACGTAGATCATCGTGCGATACGAGATCTGCAAGTCCTTGACCTTGGCCTTGCTGCTGTTGTCCTCGCGCATAGCAAGGCCCTGCACAGAGCACGATACCCACACGTCAAACGTGTCGGTGTCATCGGTGAGACGCACGGCGAACTGGTCCATGTCATCGGGGACGGGTACAGTCATGCGACCGTAGCCCTGCTCGTAGGCACGCTTCACGATGGTTCCGGTCGGGATGATACGGCTGGTGACCGCGTTGGATGTCTGCGACATCTTGTAGCGAAGGTCTGTGGTACCCATGCTGAGACGATCCAGTCCCATGGGATAGCGGCCTGGGATAACAGAGCTGTTGAGCAAGCCCTGCTTCTTACCACGGCCAGTAAGATGTGACGAGAAGTACTTGGGCGTCACCGCTTTAATGGTGCGGGCCTTGGTAGCTTCGACAGCAGTGCTGAACTTGGCTGCTTCGTCGATATTATCGAGGAGGATGGGCATATGAGCCCTCCTTTCTATTTGAATAAAGAAGAATTGAATAAATGTGTGTATTATCGATCGGCCCGTTAGCGTGTGTTGCCAATAGGCCGACCGATGAAAACAGTGTTGTGGGGATGGGGGTTATACGAGCTTGTAGCCGACGATTGCCATATCATCGCCACTGTCAGGATCGATGAGCGTTCCCACATCGGGCAGATCGCTCAGTGGCTGGTCGTAGAGACAGCCCTTTTCGTCCGTGTAGACGATATGCATTGAGTCAAGATCCTTGCGGATCTTAGGCGCATATGGTGACAGGCCGTAAAGTGCGAGGGTGCTATCGACCTGCTTTTCCCATGCCGGGGCAAGGGTTGTCTCAATGAGACGCGCGAGGTCTTCCTTCGTCTCGATGTCTTTGAGCATGCAGGGTGTCGTGCGCAGATACTGCGCAGCACGGCGTCGACTGTCATCACTGATGATGGCGTTGTAACGATCGTTGGGGTCGTCTTCTCGCAGCCAATACCAGCCATTGTCAAGTGCGTACATGGGCGCATCGGTTCGGGCATCAGAAAGATGGAGATCGACGAGCTGGCGAAGCCACGGGAACGCTCGAAGGATGTGGTCATGGACCATGCCGCAATCGTCGGGCTCGTTGTCGAAAAAGAATCCATCGTTGTCTTGGCGCTCGTAATACACCTCGCCAGTAACGATGATGCGGTCATCGTTAATGCCGTATGTGGCGATGACCTTGATACGAGTGCCGTTAGACTCAGTGATGATGTCCTCGACAGTATGCGTGCATGTGTAACGCATGGAAGCTCCTTATGTGTCAGTGATGAGAAATGTGGGTGTGGTTCGCCTACGCAGCGTTTGTTGCGTAGGCGAACCATTGCTGGTTAGTTGTTCGCAGCAGAGAGCAGAGAGTCCTCGATGAAACCGCGAATAGCGCGAATGGCAGGGCGCGCGCCTTGATCTTTCAGGTATGTCTCTGCCACCAATCGATCGATGGTGTCATCGTCGATGGGATCGAAGCTCATACCTGGGTTCTCAGCGCAGATTCGTGCAACTTGGCGATCGTATTCATCACGCAGAATCTCTGCGTATTCGCTGGTCCCTAGCGGCATGAATGCGATGAGGTCATCGAACCTGCCAAGTAGTTCCGCGTCAAAGCTATTTTGGAGCTCATTGGTGAGGGACTGCTTGGAGATACTCTGCGTGTGGTTACCGAACCCCATCTGAGAGCCAGACAGCTTCTGCCTGCCAGCATTCGTTGTCGCGATGACGATGCATCGAGACATGTCGACAGCGGGGCCGTTGGCCATCTGGATTTCGCCAGTATCGAGCGCAGAGAGAAACAGTCGCTGTACCGACATGTGCGCCTTCTCGAACTCATCCAGAACGATGACCCTGTAGGGATTTGACGCCAAGGTATCGAACGGGCGCTCTCGGGCACTGTCAGATCCAACGTAGCCAGACGGAGAGCCGATGATCCGGTTGATTGTGTGCGCATCGTGGAACTCTGCCATGTTGAGCAAAATGGGTTCCTGACCGGTGACCATCTGGGAGATGATCTTGGCGGTCTCGGACTTACCCACGCCAGATGCGCCAGCGAAAAGCCACGACGTTGGCCGCGTTTGAGGGAAGATGTTCAGCTCGCGCCTGCGCAGTGCGTCAACGAGACGCGGAAGCACGTCTTCCTGGCCCTTCAACCTGGAGAGTTTACGCTCCAGAGTTTCGACATCAAGCTGCGGTGGCTGGGACTGGCCGGTCACGAGCAGCATGGCGATCGTGTTGAGACTCTTGGCGGTCAGTGGTATCTGGGTGATCTGCTGAAGCATCTGTGCATACGACGTGTTGCCAGAGGCAAGCGCTTCTTGGATCGCAGCGTGATGGCTGATCACGCTGTGGCTCAGTGCTCGATCAAGCAACGTGATTGCCGTATCAGGGCGATGACCGGTGCTCATCAGTCGATCAGCGGTGGCAACGATGTCATCGAGGACATCGGATGTCACACTCACCTTGTTCTGGTAGTGCGTGAGCATGCCGGGTAGAACGACATCGAGAATCGAACGGGTTTGTTCTCGGTTAAGCTCGTCGACGATGACAGACGAGAAGCGACGCTTGAATGCCGGATCATCGTCGAGGCGCTTTGCCTCACCCATCGTTGTTGCTGCGATGACACGCAGGTATCCTCGGGCCAGTGCAGGCTTGAGGATTTGTGCAATCTTGCTGTAGGTGGGGTTGCTGTCATCGGCGATGATGTGGATCTCATCAATGAAGAGCAGTGCGTCATTATCTGGATCCTGGGCGAACTTGATAATGTCGGTGATTCGGTTTTCTAGCTCACCGACGATGCCAGCGCCAGCGACAAGCGTGGCGATCGGCAACTCATAGATGGTGGTGTTTTTGAGCTGCGGAGGCACGGATGCCTCCTGGTTAGCGATGCGCCGGGCAATCTCTTCGACGATTGCTGTCTTACCGACACCAGCTGGTCCGACAAGAAGTGCATTCGGCTTGCGCGACGATGAGATGATGCTCATCGTCTGAGTGACGATCTCGTCACGGAAGAGCGCCGGAGAGGACTTCTTGTATTCCTCGTTGTAGTTGATGAGCATGTCATCAATCTCGGAGCCACCGGTGATCGCGTGATTGTGCGATGGCGCAGACGGGCCAACGCTGACGATGTTAGGCGCACCAGAGCCAACGCCTGATCCAGTCGGGTTGTGAGCGTCGTCGTCATTGGGCGTGAAGTTGGACAGGCCCATAGGCGTGCCTCCTTTTTTGAATAAATGGGAATTGAATGAATAGTTTGTGGGCCCTCCCTCCCTCTCTTTTTCACCAGTAGATGGTCACAAGAGGGGAGAGAGGGCGCAGTGTCACTTGGCCATGCCGAGGATGCGAGAGCCCGTGGTGGGATCGATTGTCTTCATGTGGTGGGTGAAACTCATCGCGCTTTGGCGCAAGGACTCGTACCAATTGTCTGGGACAGAGATCGGTACATAGTACAGATTCTCAGGCACGTCGATGTGATACGAGCCAGGCCACCATTCGAAGTCGGTGATCACCAGGTTAAGTCGACGCTTGAACGGAGGATTCTCGTTAATGAGCTTGTAGATCTGCTCATAGTCCGTACCACCGCTCACCTTAGGCACGGCAGCAAACTGCTTCCACACCTGAGTGATAGAGCGATTCTTGATACGAAGGCGTACAGGTGTCGACATGACGTGCGAGAAACTCGTGAAGTACAGATCCACGCCCATTCGCTGAGCGAATTGGATGAGCATCTTGATCGTTTCCTCGTAGTTTTCCGTGGAAATCGATCCAGACGTGTCCAAGTAGATGTGGATGTCCGGCATGTACTTGCGGGAGACAACCTTGCCTGGCTTATTCGGGTCGTTCGGCTGACGCCTATTGGCTCGAATAAAGCTCGTGCTCACATTCCTGATGGAATTGAGAGACTGATTGACCTTCGACATGCGCGTCAGAACTCGCATGACTGACTTGTAGATGTCGACAGGTCGGGTGGGCCGCTTGCGGAACACCACACGACCGCTACGGCCCGCTTGTTGTTGCGCGTTGGACAGGCTGTTGGCAGCTTGTACGGATGCCTTTTGCTGGGCGCGTGCCAGTGCTGTCAGCTTGCTGAGCTGACCCGGCGTGATGAGCTTGACCGGGTTGTGAAGGGACTTCATGATGAGATCCCACTCAGCATTGATCTTGCGCATCGACGCCCTGGCATGAGCTTCGACGTTGATGAGAACCAACGTACTAGGCAGTGCCAACTCAGCGATGCTGAATGGCAACATGCCGCACGTTTCAGGTGCGCCAGGCTGGTTAGTTTGCTGCATATGGGTCCACGTGCTGAGAGCCCACATGAGCACACGTGCGAACGAGTACTCGTCGAGAGCCTGCGAATCATTTGCTCGCAGAATCAGAGACTCAGTGAGGCCGTTTAGATCGATCTTGTCGAACTGCTGGAACATCCGGTTATCAGCCGGAGTAATGTTCGATGCGATGTTGGTGAGCTCGCCTCGGAGCCATGTCTTGAAGCTGTCGAATTCTGCATCCGTGCGGAACCAGAAGCCGACTGTGTGGGGGTGGAAAGTCCATCCCAGAGACACCAGGAGAAGGTCCGTACCGGCGTTGCCAGCAAGTACATCCTTGGCAGTAGGCATCACATCGCTCTGCGTGGTGTATAGAGCCTTTTTCGGATCAGGCAGCTTGCAACGTGCTGCTGCCTGAGTGATGAATGCTTCGTCGACAGGCGATGAAGCAGACGGAATCCATCGAACAAGAGACTGTTCGAAGATTGCACCCATAGTGGCCTGTGCGTCTGCATCGAGAACTTCGCCAACGGCTCGAAGGAGCAGATCATTGACCCCGTCAGAGTCACAGTCGCGTCCGTCGATCGTCAGATCGACATTACCGCCTGGGGTGAGGGGCTCGAAGATGGTCTGCGTGATCATCGTTTCGAGTGTGACGAGGGGTTCGCAATCACCCGTGAAAGGGGCGATAGGAACATACTGGTCGATATGATTGGGCTTTTGCCCGGTTAGGGTAATGGATGGAGAAGCCATCGGTGTCCCTTTCTTGAAAACGGGGGATAAAGCTATATGTGGTCGTGTCCGGCGTAGCCGAAGGAGAATGAAGCGCTACGCCGGACACGATGCTTGTGAACTCAGTCGATGCCCATGGCTGCGATGACCGTGTTGATCTTGAGCGCGACGCCATCGCTGAGATGCATGAGAGTTTCGCAGTTCTTCTTATAGAGTGCGCCACTCGACCACAAGACAATGAGATCGTTGATATGGCTCTGTTCGAGCTTGTCGAGTCGTGCATTCAACGCCTGGATGATCACATGGTTGTCTTCGCGCTCGTACATAGCGAACACGAGGCAACCGGATGCGTCGTTGTCGGTCATGGTTGCAACAACCTGGTTGACGGCATCAATGCTGTTCGTCGCGGCCTTCTTGAGCTCGCTATAGATGCGAGGCTTGACAACCCGTTGAGCGTTGTTGTTACCAGTACTGCCCTTGCTGAGATCATCGCTGATGACGCCCATCAGCAAGGTGGTGAACGAGGTGTTGCCGGTCATACCTTCGATGACCTCCTGAAGATAGGAGATATGTCGACCGTCTCGGGTCGTCGACGGAGTAGCCATGAGACTGGCAACCTCTTCGAACGACAGGACGCCCAGGTACTGAGAGACGCCGTCGATCGTACGCGGGGTAGCGAACGGTCGGATCTCTTCGGTTCCGTCGAAAAGGTCGAAGACGGACACCGTGGCGTTGTCGTCATCATCGTCGTCTTGACCATCTGCGACAGCCTGCTCGTTGGTGTTCTTGACGAACACCGTCTCAGGGTGCTTTTCGAGCACAGTCTTCACCCACGGGTGGAGGTTCTGACCAAGAACCTCGATAAGCGTCGACGCATCAGGCGCGACATTGATGATGGTGAAACGCGAAACAGATGCATCATCCAGAGCAGTGACGTTACCCTTGTCGTTACCTGCGACAATGATGCGCAGGTTCTTGGGCAAGTCTTCGTCACCGATGCGACGCAGCGTGACAAGCGTGAGAGTACCCGAAGTCACGTCAGACGTGGTTCGGTTAATCTCATCGAGAAAGAGAATCGGCTGCTCATTCGGGTTCTCCTTGGCGTAATTGATCGCCTGGGAAATAACCGAATGCGGGAAGAACTTCTGAGACCACACTCCCGTCTTCTCGTCCAGAACAAGGCGTGCGCCCGTTAGGTCAGCTTTATCGGCCAACAGGTTGCAGGGCAAGGTAAAGCACCGGGTGTTGGTGCGTCGGGCCACGTCCTCGACGAACGAGGACTTGCCGATGCCCGGCTCGCCCATGAGGGCTGGGACGCGGTTGGCGTCCAGTAGCTTGACCGTGGTGGTGACAAGCAGTTCGTTGAAGAGCATATTTCCTCCTGAATAAAATTGGTTGAATAAAGTCATGGAGTCAGACCGCGCCGTGAGGCGGTCTGACTCTCTATTTCTTGTCTCGGGTCGTACTTTGTACGACCATCCATAACTCTCCCGAAAACCTTGGTGTTCCAGTAGAATGGGTACATACTGTTGAACATACATAGGAGAGGTGAGAGAGTTATGCGGGGTTCGCATCATATTGTTGCCGGGTTGGCGATGTTTGGTATCGGGCGCGCTGCCATCTTGATGGGCGAAAGTGCCGATCGTTCCCAGGTGATACCGTTGATGGACACAGAGGCGATAGAGGATAGCTACGGGGTTATCGACTCTGTTAAATCGTGGGTATCGGATGGTCTGGATGCACTGGGTGGATCCATCGCATCATGGAGCACGTGGATTCATCATCTGTTCATCAGTGATGATGAGTATTGGTACATCAGCGTCGCAATCGGTATGCCGCTGTTTATTGTTGGCACAGTGCTTGCCGATGTGGATCTACCGCACTCTCTCGCTGGCCGTTTCATGCCATGGGGAACCATGTGGCGTCGTCAGAGTGCAAGTGAACCAGCTACATCACCTATTGCCCACAGAGGATGGACACACACGCTATGGGCGTTGCTCGGAGTGGGTGTTTTGACTGCGATGGCGTCACCGATTTTTGTGTGGCTGCTTGCAGGCATGGTGACCCATGTTCTGCTCGATGCTATGAGTATGGCCGGGTGGGTATGGTATTACCCGCTGATGCCGTCGACATGGGAGATCATCGAGAGAGGTGACACGAGGATTGTTGTGTCGATTCGGCGACGGAGTGTTGTCGGTGATCGCTTGAGGTATCACGCTGGTGTGCCATGGCTGGAGCACATGTATGTTGTGCTCCTTGTTGCTGGCGGTGTTATCGCAACGTGGTACACGTGGTCGTGGTAGTAGGACGATGATGCGCGGTAATAGACCCTGGGAGAGATGTATTGATCGATCCCAGGGTCTATTGCTTGTTACGAATTTCTTTTGTCACGTTCTACAGATTCGATAACCTCATCGAGGATGCGATTAGATAATTCGTTGAAGATTTCCCATGTGCGTAGATCGCGAGTTGCCAAAATGAGGGCATTGAGTTGGCCATCATCCATTACCTTAATGGCATTATAGAGGTTGATGGTGTAGTCCTCTTCATCTTCTTCGTATTCTTCATCCTCTTTGTATTCTTTAATTAGGTATTCAAGTCTCTCTCGAATGTTAGATGCATCAATGGAGATGCCGCCGATGAGTTCCTTGGGTTGAGGTTTGTCGAATTCGATTGTGTAAGGAAAGCCATAACTCTTGTCATGGTGAAGACTCTCGGTAAGCACCTGTTCGGCATTAGCAATGTCATTGGTCGTAATAGTGACGACGGTTGCGTAATGGCGCATCGCTTCACCATTAGTAGGCGATGATTTAGTCATTGGCGGTTTCTCCTTCCGATTCTTGGGTACTTTCATCAATGATCCAGTCGAGGATGCGATCGCACATCTCATTGAAGAGTTCCCATACTCGTTTGTCATCAGTCGATGAGATGAGGGCATTGAGCTTACCACTGTCGTTCCTGTTTTTGATGCGTTCATATGCATCGAAAATGCGATCGTTATCAGGATCGCTATCACTGAGTGTATTGATGAGAGTCTTGAACTTTTCACGGATAACCGAGGCGTCAATGATGATGCCTCGGGTGTCTTCCTCAGGCTGAAGATCATACGCATCGTAATCGATTTGGTACCAAAAACCGTAGTCTTCGTCATAACTGAGTCGTTCGCTCAATACTTGTTCAGCATGATCAATGTTGTCAGTGATGACAGTGACAATGTTGTTGTAACGATGCATTTCTTTGTCGTTGGGCTCGGTCATTTATGGGGATCCTTTTCTTTGTGAAGATTTAAGCGATAGGACGTAGCATGTCTCGAATACCGCAGATGAGTGCGGCGAGACCATCAAGACCTTTGGCGTTTCGGTCATAGGTCAGATGCCGCGTATCTGTTCCATGGGACAGATAGAGATCACCAAGAGACCTGGAGCAATGCTCGATCATCACGTAGTCACAATCGTCGGACAGCGAACAGTCGATGTCATCGATCCCAGGGATGGTGTTGAGAAGGTTGATGGTATCTCGGATGCAATCCTTGAGATTAAGACTATCAACGTAAGACTGGAATGTTTCAGCGAATTCATCGATGCTCTCTACAATGTCAGGGTGGTTGTGCGCGAGTTCCTTGAGCACAGCGATCATGTTATGCTGATCCGCGTCCATGAAACTCTTTGGGTAGACCTGGGCTTCGCGTACAGAGAGCAGTTGCGAGGGGTGATTCGCTGTGCTTGTGCGTCGGAAATAGTCACAGTTGATGATGGCTTCGACCAACGTCGGCGCTTCGATGATGTGACTCTGTGGGGTGTACCTTCCCAGATTCTCATCGTACTGGTCGAGGACGATGATGTATCGCTTGTTCTTTCGTTTGGAGAGCAGCATGTTTTACCTCTTTTCTTCAGTCTATTCGTTAGTTTCTCGCGTTGCGACAACACGGGTGGCGAGATTAAGCAGCAACGGCATGTCACTGCGGGTCTCATCATGCTTGGCGCGATGTTCCAGGTAATGATCGAGAGTCTCGTAAATCAGCCATGACGCTGTTGCACTGTCGACAACGATGTTGTTCATCGCGATGTTGTCACCTGATGGCAAGCTGATCGTTTGTGGGCTCACGCGCAACTGCAACAAGTTGTTGTAGATGTACTGCGCGTATGCCCATTCGTAGCGAGAGTGATCATGCTCGAAGTTGTCGAGCGTGCGACCGAAGAAGCGTGAACGAGCAATGAGAGTATGGAGAACCGGTTCATACCAATCGTGGTCTGGTCGCTTATCAATGTCGATACTGTCGTATGTGACGACTGGTGCGTTGTTCGCATCCTCTGCGACGGATCGCCATACTTGGTCCCATAGCTCATGGTCAACATCTGTTGATACAGGCATCGGGGTGTGGTTGCGCGTGTAGGTGACGAAATGATTACTCTGGAGAATTTCCCACCAACCGTGCGGGCCCTTCAGCACAGCCTTGCTTGCTGCAACAGGTAGCTCATTGAACGATGCAGGCAGCGGGAGAAGCAAGTGGTAGCCCTTACCCGACAGTGAAGTCTCGGCGTAGAGAGCGCCGATGGCGAGAAGCTCATCGCGTACGTCGTCGGGGCATGTCTTCTCGATGTCGAGAACGACGCATCCTTGCGAAGGGGCGTCGACGAACATGGCGCAGTTGGCGGCTGTGGGGAGACCAGCGGTGAGTTCATCGAGAGTGACGAGCACGCGCTCATCGCGTGCCCATGCGCCACGCACAGGGCCTGGGTGGGAGCACTGTTCAGAGCAACCCGTGAGCAGATGCTTGATGTCGATCGGCATCTTCGAGGTTGGATCTGACACCGTCCAGATGGCACGAGGGCCAAGTACATGCGTGATGATCTCGTTGCTATAGAACGAGGGGAATGCGACCCGTGGGTCAAATGTGTCTGAAGACACGGTCATAGTGAGCCCTTTCGTGTCGACATGGGATGTTGATGAGAGATGGTGGGAACGATGAGACGGATGCTGCTATGACTGCGTGGTGCAGTGTGGAAGCAGCATCCGTCTCGCTCATGTGTCGTTGACTCTACGAGCCTCTGTCAGATGGCCCAGGGGGAATCGACAGACGCCTCAGGGGCAACCGGCTGAGGCTGGGCCTCGGGGGTCACGCCGAAGGCGGACGCAGGATCGGCCTGAACGGGAGCCTGCTGCTGCGCGACAGCGTTGAGAAGCTGTGCGGCCTGCGGGTTAGGCGCAGCCTGTGCAACAGCTGGAACGACCGGAACAGCGGGCGCAACAGGCGCGACAGCCTGGGTCACCGGGGCAGGCATGGCCAGACCCGAGGTGGCGTCGACAACCGTGTTCTGAGGCGCAGCCTGCTGGACAACGGGAGCAGCAACAACCGGAACAGCAGGAGCTGCCGGTGCGACAGGCTGAGCAACAGCCGGAGCCACAGGAGCGGCGACGGGTGCGGCAACCTGCTGAGCAGGCTCGTTCACGACAACGCCTTCCTGAGCGACGATCGGGCCGCTCAGCGTGATGCCGAGAGCCGCGAGTGCGTTGTTGTTGACAGCAGAATTGCCACCAGTGAACCACTCGGGCTCGCCATCGAAGATGATGGTCTGAAGGCCGATGCCGTTGTTGGCGTTCATACCGGACGAGTAGACGTTGAGAACAACGGTGACGAGCTGATCTCGTGCTGGCTCCGTTGGCATCGACATGGTCGACGCAGGGATCTCATTGTCCGTAATCTGCACAGCCTCGCCGTTGACAACCTTGAGAAGAACCGGCAAGCGGTTCCCCTTGTTGTCAATGCTCCAACGATTGCCCAGTTCGGGCTTATCGGGAGTCTGGAACAGACGCTCATAGACGTAGTACTCTTCCAGATCAGGCTGGCCATCGGGACTCTTGAAGACGACCTCAACGTTGGATAGCGAGAGCCGCGTGAGCGGCTTGTTGCGGTCCAGCGGGTAGAACGGTGCACCGGGCTTGCGCTTAGCACGACGGGTCTCGTTGAGCTTGTCGATGTCTTCAGGTCCCATGAGACTGCGCACACGGGCGTATTCGATCTTGCCTCGGAGGATGATCGTAGAACCAGGGCGGATCTGCGATGCGGAAATCTGGTGAGCCATAGTAATGTCTCCTTCGTTGTTTTGTTGTGGATATGGATTATCCTGCTACACCAGTATAATCCATCCTTTTCTGACATGTGCGTGTATGATTGTTTGTGAGAGAATCTCACGTACACGTAACATCAGAAAGGAGGGTGTCATGGGAGAGGATAAGAAGAGTGGTTCTTCAGTGAAGAACCCCAATGCTGTCTTTGTCGCATTGGGTGTCGTAGCTGTGGTGATCTTGGCTGCGTTGATGGCTGTGTGGTCCCACATTGGGTACCAGCGACCAGCAACACAGTCTCAAGCTCACTCTGACCATCAAGTTTCTTCTCAATCACCCTCGGGACGCGGTAGCGTCTCCGAGAATCAACAATCGGGTGTTTCACCGGTGAAACCGGTGAAACCAGGGGATGCTGACAAGCCGGGCGAGTCTCCTGATCCGCAGGTACCAGGAGACTCTGATCATCCAGTACCTCCGGTTTCAGACCCTGTTTCTGTAGATGGGGCTCATGGCAGCATCTACATTGTGCAGCCGGGAGATACGCTGTCGAGCATCTCGGCCACGACCGGTGTCAGTGTGGACAAGCTTGTCCAGGCCAACAGCATCGAAGATGTCAACAGAATCTACCGAGAGTCGGCTCTGGTGATTCCGTGATCTTTTGATGACTACGCACGCTGCCAATCAACGCCCAACTGATCAGTTATTGATCCGTTGGGCGTTGATTGTTACATGTCGGTATCGGTGCTTGCGTGTGTCATGTGCTCGATGACTTGTAGGCGTTTAGCGATGACTTGTTCATGGCCGATACCTGCGCCATCGAGATGGAAAACTTGAGCCTCTGGGCGATCGATGAGATCGTCAGGTAGATAGGTTTGAGCTACGACGTGATACGGATAGTCGTGGGGATACTTGTATCCCACGCCGTTGCCATACAGCTTTGCGGCATCCTGGTAGTGAGCGTCGGCCAGATGCTTAGGCACAGGCAATGAGCCTGTGGTTCGCACCAGTTCGATCGCTCGGTCGATCGCTTGGTAGGTAGCGTTCGACTTAGGGGCGGTGGCGACCGCAAGTGCTGCTTCGGCCAGCGGGATGCGAGCTTCTGGCATCCCGATCAGTGCAACGCACTGCTGCGCAGCGACAGCTAGGGGTAGCACAGACGGGTCTGCAAGGCCCACGTCTTCAGCCGCATGGATGACGATTCGTCTGGCGATGAATCTGGGGTCTTCACCACCTTCAATGAGTCTGGCCAACCAGTACAGCGTCGCGTCGGGATCGGATCCTCTCATCGACTTGATGAAAGCGGAGATGATGTTGTAGTGCTGGTCCCCATCGCGGTCGTAACGCTGGATAGCGTGCGGCGCAAGAGATGTCAGCATGTCGAGTGTTGCTGGTTGATCACCACGCACGGCATCGAGAGTCTCCAAGAGTGTAAGCGCTTGCCGGGCATCGCCTGATGCGTTCATCGCAATGGTGCGAAGAACGTCATCGGGGATGAGAGCGTTTTCTGGATCGTGATTCAGTCCATCAGGGTGATGGAGCGCTCGCTGGAGGATCTTGTAGATGTCGTCATCGGTGAGCGTTGACAGCGTGACGACAACGCATCTGGATAGAAGTGCGCTGTTGACAGAGAAGCTGGGGTTCTCTGTCGTTGCGCCGACAAGCCTGATAACGCCGTGTTCGACACCAGGGAGTAGCACGTCTTGCTGCGACTTGGAGAACCGATGGATCTCGTCGATGAAGACGATCGTTGGTGTACCGTCTGTATCCAGATGATGCTGTGCGTCGGTGAGAACCTTTCGCACATCGGACACCTTGGCCGATGTTGCTGACAATTCAACGAAGTGAATCCCAGCTGTATCGGCCATGATGCGAGCGATTGTTGTCTTCCCGCTCGCTGGAGGGGCATGCATGATGACGCTGATAGGTGGTGCGGATGCATCGAGCATGTTGTGGATGATGGATCCTTCGCCTAGTGCTGCGTCCTGGCCGATCACGTCATCGATCGATGTTGGTCGAACTCTGACAGCTAAAGGTTGTCTGGTTTGAGGTTGGCTCATGATGATCACCTCTTTCTCGTTGATATGGGGACGCAACGGCCCAGATTTGCCTGAGTGGTTATCCAGGCCGTTGCGCGAATGTGATGGTGTTACATCATCACGTCATGATGTCTTCGACAGTCTTCTCAACCGCGTCGATGAGCGATTGCTGCAAGTGTTCCTTCTTCTCCAAAGCAGCGGGCAGCTTTTCGTCGATCGTGCCTCGTGTGAGGATCTGATAGACGTTCACCGGATGCTGCTGTCCGACTCGATGCAGGCGTTTGTTCGTCTGCATGTAGTGCTCCAGCGACGCCGGAAGCGTGTACCACACAAGAGTGTGTCCACCGTCTTGCAGGTTGAGCCCGTGTCCAGCGGATGTTGGGTGGATGAGCATTACTTCGATCTCACCACGGTTCCATGCTTCGTACATGGCGCGAGTGCCGTCGAAGATTTTCACGTCATAGCCGTGGAACATGAGGTAGTTCGCGATGATGTCACGATCGCACGTGAAGTAATACGCGATGAGAACAGGGCTGTCTTGCTGTCGCAGAAGATGCAGCAGAGCTGTCACCTTGGCGTTGTGCACGATTGCGTACTGTCTCCCGTTGGGTGCAGTCAGAGACCGTGATGCAACAGGGAGCATCGAGACATCGATATGAACGCCGAACTGTTGGAGCTCTTCTTCAGTCTCTACGTCCTCGGTGTCATCGAGGTAGATAGTTCCCGAAGCGAGCTGCACAAGCTTGGTGCGTAGCACCGCCTTGTTGGTTGCAGACACAGAGCTCAGTGTTCGGTCAGTCTGTGGATCGATGCCGTTTGCCTGGGCGATGTCGAGGACCAAGGTGTTGGCCAAGGTTCGATACGCCTGACGCGAGTTGTTGCTCATGTCGACCATGATGTTGTGGAACGTCATGGTTGGGATCGGCTTGCGAGCAACCGTTGGAGCGCTCATCACCAGGTGGTTGATACGCTGGTAAATCGCTTCTTTTGCACCAGGGCGAGGTTGCCAGTTGACCTGTGTACCGTTGGCGAGACGCACTTTCGATTCGAAGTACGTCGTACGGTACTGAGTCATCGTTGGTCCAAGCGCTTGGCCCATATCGAGCAGATAAACCTGCGACCACAGGTCTTCCAGGCTGTTGGGCGCTGGTGTGCCCGACAGGAGTACCATGCGTGAGATCTGGCTGCGTACAGCTCGGACAGCTTTGAATCGCTGAGAAGACGCTGACTTGAAGCCCTGGGATTCGTCAATGATGACGGTCGGGAAGGGCCATACAGGTGTCGGCAGCTTCTTACGATCGTGTGGATCAAGGGGCGGTAGCCACGTGACGAGATCGTAGATAAGCTCCTGGTTGATGAACCAGAGCGTTGGCGGTGTCGACGGATCAAGAAGCTCAGCGTAACGACTAAGTCGTTGTTCGCGGGAGAGCTTGCGATCCTTTTCGTCGACGATCAACGATCGAGCACGAACGTTGACACCCCATTTCTCGATCTCAGAGATCCACGAGAGCCTGGCGATCTTGATCGGCGCAATGATCAGCACATGTCCCGTTGGTTGGATCTTGGAGAGCGCATGGAGCGTTGCCAGTGACTTACCACCCGACATATCCAGGAAGACGCCAGCATAGGGTCTCGTCTGGATGAACTGGGAAGCGGCTGCTTGCTGGTCCATCAGGATTGGGAATCCCATATGAGGACCTCCTTTCTGTCTGTGTTGTGCGTCAGATACCCACCACCGGAGGCTTGACCAATGGTGGGTGTTCACACAGAGTCATATGTTTCTGTGTGGCTAGGTATCGCCTCGTTTGCTTTTGCTTTTTGTAGGATTGAGCGGCTGCGTAAGTCTGCGCGGCCCATTGAAGAGCCATGCACGTCCTGACCCATTCGAGGGTGTAGTGCTCACCTGGGGTATTTTCAGGATCGATGATGTCACACATGTCTTCTGGGTAGCTATAAGGATCGGGATAGAAGGGGATGTCGAGCAATTGTTCAAAAGGATGGCGAGAGTCTTCAAATGAAACATCTTCACGAATGGTGTTCATTATGCGATTGATATGCTCATTGTTGTATGGATATTTATTGTCGATGTACCATCCTTTGATGAGATTTTCAACGTCCTTGAAGAAAGCATCGGTGTCGATAGCCGTAATGGCTGCGTCCTTTGCTTGCTTTTTCATATCGAGTTTTTCAGCCCAATAATCAATGTTGAGTTCTTTAGTGTTACAGAAACCAGGTAGCATATCCTCGTCGCCATAGCGACGAAGTGTGAAAGTACGCATCCAATTACCGTAGATGGTGACGGCCCCTAGACCAGTAATGATGTCAAAGTGACAATAGGGAGACCCAATAGGATCATTAGGCCAATAGCAACGCAGATGGCGATATGGCCCGTGATCATGGCGGATTTTCATGACGCATTGGGATAGTCTGAGCGTTATATAGTCTTTGTCGGCTTGCGTGATGCGTGGTTCGTAGTAGACCATGACGTCCACCTTTCTCTGTGCGCTCTTTGCGGTTTGTTAGTCCTGAGTATCGGGAGCGATCGCCTTGATGAAATCTGGTCGGAACCCAGTCCAGAACGATGCGTCCATGTAGATGGATGCCTTGATGTCGTTCATCAATCGGTGGTTCTTGACGAGAACGACGGGTGCAGCCTGTGCGCCGAGCGTCTGGGTGACGAACTCATACGCAGTCTTGTAGCGTTGATCCGTCAGACGGATCTCTTCGTTTTCAAGGTTCATCTCATGGAACGCGATGCCGTTCTTACGTAGCAGTCGCTTGGTCTGGTCGCACTGGACGCACCTGGACTTGGTGAACACGATGACATCATGGTCCATCGTTGCATCGAGCAACTCTCGATCGATAGTAATGTTGTCGGTCATAGGTTGTATCTCCTTACGTTGTTCTTACGTTGGTTGGTTATTGAGCTCTAGCAGCTCGTTGATAATGTTGTCGACCTCTTGTCGAGAATAGGCCGTGTACACACGTGCACCACTACGGCGCATATGCGTTATGACTCGGATCTGTTGGCGTCGTAGCGAGCCGTTGTCGCTCTTCGTTTCAACGAAACAGGTGGTAGCCGGAGTGACAATGATCTGATCAGGAACTCCCCGCATACCGGGGGAGGTGAACTTCGCAGTCCACCACCCCCGGCGTCGACACTCGTCGACAAGGTAGCCTTCAACATAGTGTTCAGGGCGACCCATTAGCGATGACCTCCTGCTTATGGGCAGCGTGCCAACGGATACGGGCTCTGTCTGACGTGAGGGGGTCGGACATGATCCCGCATGAACACTTGGCACGACCCTTGACGTTGGTCTGGTCCTCGGGGCCTACTTCAGGGAAGATTCGATCACCCCACTTGGTGAACGGCTTCCCCTCAGCGATGAGGGTATGGCCTCGGACACGTACCTGCTTGGGCATGTGTACTCCTTCCTGTTGTTTTATTCTTGTTCCGGCTCTTGCTCTGGGATCGTATTCATCCAGTTCGATTCGTACGAATCACAGAACATCTGGGCATAGGTATCCAGATCCAGTTGTTCGATGAGAGCGCGGCGCTGATCCTCGCTCAGACACATGAGATCCTCGTTGAGAACCATCATGTGCCAGGTAGGCTCGATACCGGTGATCTTGCGGATAGAAATATCCTGATCAACCGGAGCCTGCTGGATGCTGTACTGATGCGCAGTCATTGCATCTGGCGCATAGCCGTTAGCAATCATGATTGCATTGGCGGTTGCGTCAGTGCGCACCACGGGAGCGTCGCCGCGCTTCTTGCGCGACTGGGCCACTGTGGCGTTGACTTTCCATGCACCGGCTGCACGCAAAGAGACTGCGCCCTCGGTGCCCGGCTTGACGACGAACACCCGGTTGTAGTGCTGGAGCGCTCGCGGGTTGCGAGCTGCCAGCTCAGGAGAATCCTCCTGATCCCCAGGGATGGGATCTGCCGCGTAGTGGAACGTGAGCATACCAGGAGAGGCTGCGATGACGTTCTGGAAGAGTAGCAACGCTTCCACGCTGTCTTCCTGATGCGCGATCGCCGTCATGATGTCTCGCGCAGTATCTGGGTCAACTGGCTTGTTGATGAGCTCAGGGTTCGTCACCGCGATTGCTCGTAGGTACACAGCCATTGCTCGATCGAGCGCGGCTGGGTGAGCCAACGAGTTCGTGGGCGATGGCTTGCGCCAACATGCCAGAGACGAGCCTGATGCGCTGAGAATCTTTGCATCCTGGGGCTTAGCAGTACCGTCTGCATACGCAGGTGGTACAGCCAACTCGATACGGTTGTTCGAGTCCTTGGACACAAGGAGCAGCTCTTCAGGCTCGATCAAGACATGGATACGCTCAGACTGCTCATCGAGCACCCTGTTGTTTGTCTCCAGGTCGATGTCTGCCGAGTACAGACCATCGGTGTTTGTCGAGATGATGCGAGCGCCCTCAAGAGTCTGAGCTTGCCCGATCATCCAGGAGAACAACTGGCCGATCAGTCTCATGGAGATGATCATGTTGTTCATGCGGATGGGGGAGCCTTCGAACTCAGTGTCTCCTGCGCCGGAAGCGCTGTTGAGCAGCAGCTTGACACCGCTTCGCTTGGAGACGAACATATCGCGCTCTTCAGTAGTGATGGAGGGATCCTTCATCAGCTGACCGAACCGCTCCTTGTCCAGGTAGAGCTTGCCGTAGCGGTCCTCGCCCAACGCCTCGTTGTAGAACGCGGAGAGGTTGGTGAGCAGCAAAGGGTAGTACGACGAGAAGTCCTCGTGGACGGCCTTAGCTACCGATGTCATCGCATACTTAGGATCAAGCTTGGTTGACCCATCGCTGCGCTTGAGGAATAGCTCTTTGTTACGCACAGGCTTGAAGAATGCGCCTCGCTCTGGCTTGGGCGACGACTTACTCATCAAGACCTGCTGCCACGGGATGACCCGTTCATCGGGCAGGGTGACGCGGATGCTCTTGCGGATGGCCATGGCTTGCTCTGGTTCAGGCAGATTGCGAACATGGAGAGTCTCAATGACCGCGTCAATGAGATCTCGTAGAGCATTCGCCTCAGCGTTGTGATCCTTGAAGAGGACCATGTTTGCTTCAGCGCCGTGGATGCCACCGGTTGAGAACGTCGCGAAGCACGACGTTGGTGTCCCGTCTGTTCGGAAGTAGGGAACGTTGGTGGCCCGCTTGGGGATCTCATTGAGCCGGTAAGCGCTGATCACGCCGTCGTTATCGACGTTGTTGCAGTCTGGATCAAGACTGTGGTCCTCGGTGTATGCCTTAGACCCGTTGAAGTTCTTGCCACGAATACTTGCGTAGTACTCGTAGACCTCATCGAAAGCAGCGTGAGCGTGAGCATCTTCGATGTTCTCGTAGAAGAAGCTCTTGGCGAGTTCGAGAACGTCGAATTGCTCGATGCCCAGTTCCTGCGCACGTTGCTTGGACGGATACATGAACGACACGGTCTTGATGTCCTTCAGCCGTTCGTAGGGAGCGAGGACGCGTGCAACGAACTTCGCTGACGTTGAGTCAGGAGTTAGTCGATCACGACGAACACGATCGGGCCTGCAATCCGGCTTTGACTTGGAACCGTCGACGGCCTGATAGACAGTCTCGGGATAGTCGACCATGAGCGCATGCTTGAGGTCGAAACCGCCCGAGTACGTCGGGTGATCAGCGAGGTATGCCAGGTTGACGACATCGCTTACGTTGTAAGCGATGAGCTCAACGAGATCATCGATCGTCTCGATGATCGAGTCGTGCTTCAATCGATCAGATTCGAGGATCTGATAGCCCAGCATGCCGAGCAGGCGCTTGAGACCGACACGTTGTTGCTTCTCATTGAAGCGTGCGATGTCGAGGTGCCTGCCTGAATGCAGCATGGCTCGCCTGACCTTGTTGGCGGTTCCGTCCCAGCCCTTACCTTTAGCAACAGCAGAAGAGGTGAGGTACGACGGCATCTGACGGATGTACTCATCCGTGAAGAGCGCGTCGTTGTGTCGACGGATCTCAGCGGCAGTGACAGGCGTGGTGCGCTGGAACGCAAGCTTGCACGTGTCCATCATCTCTTCGTAGATACGACGTTTCTCATTGTCTGTCGAGGCAAGCATGGCGCGTTCACGAGCCTGACGAATAGGCTCTTGAATGCTTTCCATGACGCTTGCGAGATAGATGGCCATGAGGGTCGTATCGTAGTTGGCGGAGTTGTAGCCACACACGAACGGATGAGTCTCAGGATCGTAGTTCGGATCTGTGTCGCACACAGGTCGATACTCTCGCAGGTACGTGCTCTGGGAACGTGGGTCGTTCACAGAAGACGCATCGCTGAGTCCAATGATGTGAGCCAGAGTGTGGTTGGCTTGCCACGTACTTAGGTTATGCAACCGTAGGATGGGGTTTTCGTCTGGCTTCCACAGGCGAGTCCATGCCGGATTGCGCTTGAGGATAGCCATGAGCACCGTGTGGTGGTCCAGGTCGTGTTGACGCAGTGCATCACCGACGGGAGTGCCCACGTCGACAAGATAGAACACGTCGAGAGCGCGGGTTTCTCGGTCGAAGAAAGCGACGGTGAATACATTTGTCAGTGACTCGATGTCCCAAAAGACAAAGCGAGCCTTTTTATAGGTGGTTCGCTTCATATGAGCTACCCCCCCTTTCGTTGTGATATGTCGTTCAGAAGAGCGTCTCTAGCTGAGGTGGCTCATACGGGATGTAGTTCTCGATGTAGTGCTTGGCGGCACTTTCGGGATCATCGGCGTAGATGCCGCACAGTGTGTCGTAATCGGGGTGATCGGGCGATACGACCCACACGTCACCACGCGCCCATACGGCAAAGGTGTCGATGTGGCTACGAGCTGAACCGTAACCCTCCTTGACTGCTGCGATGACAGTGAACCAGCTGGATTGGCTGGTGTGAACTGTCATCATCTCGATGTCATATGAGGGATGATCGGGTTTGGTGTTATGGATCCATCCCTCCAACCACTCGGACGAGATGCCGCTTGGATCATCGATGTCATGTTTCTCCATGACTTGAAGAAGATCGTTGATGACCGGGTTGTCATTGTAGTCATTGATGTCGTCGGTTCGCGTGTTGCGATCGGCGTTGATGACAATCAGAGCCGCTTCTTCGTGTGTGAGCCACGACCTGGGATCGTCGGCGTCAGTGTCCTGGTAGACGGTGTAGTTGACGCCGTTGGGATCTGTATACACATCGTCTTGACGAATGTATCCAGCGTGGGTGGTGTGTTCCAGAATCATTGGGGATCCTTTCTGAACACCTGGGGAAATTGCGGTGTTCACGGTTGAATAAATGGATCACGACCCCTGACTCGTCCCAGTTTGTATGTGGGGGGGGAGCAGGGGTCGTGTGTCTGAATGGTTAGCTCACAGCATTAGTGCTGTTTGGATCGTCTTGATCGTCATCTGTTGATCCAGTAGTGGAGGCAACAGTGGCGCGTAGGAGTCCTCGTGTGGAGATCGGTATGTTGTGAGGGATGCCGATCTTGCGCATAGAGCCTCCGGCTGGTTGGATGTCGATCCAATCGTGGAGATCGTACTCGACAGCCAGTGGTTCATCACCAACAATGCGGTTCTTGGTGCGTGTGGCCGTTGGTGTGACGATCCAGTTCTTACCCTCATCGGGCGTGTCTTGAAGCACAAGTGTCAGATGCTGGACGAACTTGTTGTAGCCCAAAGGCGGGTTCGATGGCTGATCTTTGACCAACCACGCTCGGTAGAGCGCGTAGAGGAATCGCCACGGGAGCAGATCCCAGACCATGCGATCGAGGAACTCTTCGACAAACGCTCGGATGGGGTCGTTTTCGATCTTGTACCGATGAAGCGCCATTTTGACGGCAGCAGGCTCAGACAGCTCGTAGAAGTTGCCGCTCAGTACACGGTGGAGGACATATTCCAACACCTCGGTGCGGTGCATGTAATCTTGCTTGATGTACTTGCGCTCAGCACCTGTGAATGACTTGTTGAACGGGATGATGAGCTGCCGACGGTAGAGCGATCCAGACTTGTCTCGGAACCGAGGCGTGTCGTTCACGCACTGCACCATGAAACCCCTGAATTGGTATGCGATAGGGGTCTTGTTCTTGCGGTTGATCAAGATGACATCATTGGTGATGACAGCCTTGAGATTTGCCGCCTTATCGACATATTCACCGACATCGTTCTCATCGACGAGGACCGCGTTGGTCCTGATGAGAGGCTCAAGGTGGAAATCCTTGCCGAAATCGGCAACGGAGATAGAAGTCCACGCACGCTCACCGCATAGGTTACGCATGAGCGTGAGAAGCGTGCCTTTACCGTTGTTGCCAACTTCGGAGAGAAGCCATGCAGTCTTGTCCCAAGCGACGTTTGGCCTGATGATGGCCGACATGATCTCCCACAGGAGGTTCACGATCTCGGGATCGTCGTTGAGATCATCCATCCACGATTCGATGTCCCAGTCGGTACCGTCCGCATCGTTATGAATGACGGGGTTGACTGGGTTGTCCTTGTAGTTGATCGCAGACTTTGCCGTGAAGATGATTTCAGGCGTGAATGGCAACAGCTGCTTCGTTTTGTAGTCGAAGATACCGTTGTTCACAGCAATGAGATCGCGGTTGGTGTTCACCATGACGCGAGGAGCATTATCCCTGAGCATGTCGATCACGTGGTCAAGTTCTTTAGGTGGAATTGAGTAGTTGTATTCACGGGCAAGTACTCGGATAGAGACTTCATCAGTGACGTAAATGCCGGTATCTGGACCGTGGTTCATGTATACGGCGAGCACGTCGTAATTGGGATCTGTGTTCTTATCTGAGAGCATGATATTTACGACCCGGTTGCGATGGAGCATGCAATCGGCGATCACTGCCGGTGAGAGTGTGCTCAGTGTTTGAAAGGCTCGTTTGCCCTTGAGTTCATAATTCGCGTTTTCTGCGATCAACCGGTTGTTGATGCGGTTGAGTAGCTGGAACTCAACGCCTTTCGCATCAAGGACTTCTTGGTTCTGTGTGGCAAAAAACAGCTCGACCTCATCGGAGATCAGCTGGTTACGTGGCGGCAACATAGCCTGGCTAGGCTTCGCCTGCTTCTGAGCAGGGGCAGAGGTAGTAGAGGCGGTGTTTGTCGTCATTGAAGCCACATCCTCGTCATGTTGGATGCGGCGTTAGTGGAGTGCAGCATGTGGGACCTTCTTTCAATTCTAAGGAGCACGAGCGGTGGGACTGCCGCGCATGTGGGATACAGGGAAGTACTCGTACGCCAGAGGAATCGTACATCATATGGGGTTACCGCGCAAGCTGCGCACGGTGTTCAACGACCATGTTACCGGTCGTCATCTTCCGTTGTCTCTCGACGCGCGGTAGCGCGTTATCCAGAGAGACTACAGGAGTGTGGGGTCTCATGTGCCCTATATGCGTCTGTGGGGCTCTGAAATGACCTCAATGCATCTGAGTGCCGGTTTTTGTCTCCCAAGGCCGTAGAGACGCGCCTGGGGGCCTTCTCGGGGATGTGGAGCCTCTTCAGCGGAGCGCATTGCACATGAAGGGGAGTCGATGGATGCTGTGAGAGGGGCCTGTAGCAGTTTTTCTTCTGGATGTAGCAGATGTGGAAAAATATCTGCTACAGGGTTTTTCGGCGGTATTACAACAGAAAGTACTTATTGAGAATTACTTTTAATAAATATCTGCTACATATATAACCGTTGGTATTTCAAGTAAAAACCTGATTTGTAGCAGATGTAGCAGATATTTTCCTCGCTATGCATGCATGTGCGCACACGCACGTGTGATACCTGGAGAAGCTGTTTCTGTCAACCCTGAGAATCGATGTATTCCGTATCGTGAGATTATTACTTGCCTATGTTTCAGGATGCGTGTATCACGCGCACATACGCGCATGCGCACCTGAAGACTTGGGTCGAAAAAGCTGCTACATCTGCTACGAGCGGTACTTTTCGTTGCAATGATGCGCGAAAGTGCCGTAGCGGCTATTTTTGGTTCTGTAGCAGCTTTTGCTACACATGTTGTTTTCCTTGGTATTCCAAGGAAAACAGTGTCGTAGCATGTAGCGGTTTTTGTCGTAACATCTGCTACAAGCCTTGCTTTGTCGAGTCTCTAGTGATCGCGGCCACAGTGCTGTTTCGGTGTTGCGTGCGATTGTTTACCAATATATGTCGGAGATCACAATCGGCCTAGTTGTCATTGCGATTATTGGCGTTGCGTATGTTACTTAGATGCGTGTATACTTGCGTCGACAGGTTGATTCGGGTTCGTGGAACGCACCTCTAAGATCTGGGACGATGTGGGACCGCACAACGTGAGACGAACGGGAGCTGGTGGGACGGCTCCCGTTCGTGTTTTTGGGGAGAAGTCGCGGCAAGATAAAACAGGGGCCATCCGGTGAGGATGGCCCCTGTTCTTTTCGCGAAAGGATCGCTTTTCACGATCCCGAGTCTGTGTGTCTACGTTGTGGTCACGCTGCCTGAGCACGCGCACGGTACTTTGCCTGCTTCTTGGCGCGGTGCTTGGCGGGGTTCCACCGTAGGGAGTGCCTGTCAGCGAGCTGCTCACGATGAGCCTTCTGCTGAGCAAGGAACTCAGCTCGGGTGAGGCCACCGTGGTTCTGACGCTCTACCCAGAGCTTGAACTCAACAGAGTTCGTGTCTGGAAGCGCATAAATGAACTCCGCAGCGTACACGCGAGCCCTCTTCAGGAAGACGATGCGCTCGCGGATGAGCACACCGCGTCGATCGCGGATGCGGCGCTTTGTTTCGCGGTACTGCCAGTTGTCCAGCAGATCCTGCTTCGTCTCGCTGGGGAGACGGTTGTACACTACGTGACGCAGGATTGCACCAGGCGTGCCGTCGAAACCCTCGATACCTTCTCCAGGCTTCGGAGGATTCCATGACATACCAAGATCCTTGGGCAGATTCGGGATGACGATGTTCTGCTTGTTGTCGTAGATGAGTCCACGCTGAATGATCATGGCAATCCTCCTTTCTGTTTGAAGATATATTAAAAGATTGAAATGAATGATGAAACTTGTTTCTTCATTCCAATCCCCGGTTCGTACCGTGTACGAACCGGGAGGTGTGACGGGGGTACCCCCCCCACCGTCACACCTCCCATGTGTCTACATCACAGTTCACTCACCAAGGTATCCGTTTTGCGTTTTGCTTGGATGCGTGGGATGTACATCCATAGACCCAGTGTGATGACGACGAGCAATGTAGCGGCTACAGCATCCAAGTTTCCGACGTGGATGCTTGGTAGCAACAATGCTGTTGCGTTGAACAGCATGTGCATGCTGATGCACGCAAGGAGATTGTGTGTTCTCTCGTACAGATACCCGAGGGCAATACCCAGTGGGATTGTGAGGACGATCTGTACGATGTTGCCGTGCAGCATGGCGAAGAGTAGCGCCGTGACCACGATCGTTGATGTCACCGATAGCTTTCGCCTGAGGACCGGGTAGATGAATCCTCGCATGAGGGCTTCTTCACCGATTGGCGCGATGATGAGACTCATGATGACAATGGCGATAGCCGGTGTCGTTTCACTGAGTTTCTGCATGGGTGATGGTTGATTCAACGATTGCTTGACCCACAGGGTGAGAACGGTTGAGCCGAGAGTCATCACGACAGTGATAACGGGCACCATCACGCATTCCACGGTTGGGATACGCTGCTTCTTGATCATCGGATGTGCGCCGTTACGCCGTCTCCAGAAGATGACGCACGTTGCTGCGAATGCGTTGGTGTAAGCGACGGTGAATACCGGTTTTCCAACGATCGTGTGGACGAGTGCCATGACTCCCGCGTATGCGAAGATGGACATAAAAGCCATGACCACGAGACCTGTTCGGCTCTCTCGGCTTTCTCGTGTACCATCCCACATCTCGTAGATGGCCTTCTTTAGTGTGATCATTACGCCCTTTCTTGCTCTTCGTGTGTTGGTTGCTCCACCTCGTGGTCGACGATCCCTTGCAGCGTTGTGCGGCCTGCGAAGGTGTTGAGACCCAATGCCACCCTGAGACGGCACATCATGTCTGCCCCGTCGACGCTGTTTTTCCGCTCAGTGAGATGGGGTGCGAGATCCGATCGGTTCCACCACAGCAGCGCAACACCTTCAGGCGTGACGATCTTCAGGTGCTGCTTGTGGTCTCCCATCGTGTGGATCGAGCACATGGACAGGTTGATGACGACATCAACAGGAGGGGCTGGGAACCCGTGCCCGAATGGGGCGAGCTCTTTCACCTTGTCCATGTATTGTGTGATCGCTCGAATCTCATCGAGTGGTGCGTCTGCATCTGGGGCTGTTCCCAACACGAGAGCTGCCGGATCGGAATGGATGAGCACACCTGTTTGGGCGATGACAGCATCACGCTGTTGCGGCACAAGGGTGGCCAGTGCGTCATAGAGCTGCTGCGGTGAGCGTGCGCGCACACCACAAGCGAACTCGTGACCTTGTGCACCGATGGTCGGATCTTGCAACGATGAGAGCTGCTCGATGACAGGGAACCATGTGGGGGACCGCATGGAACCCGAGCACGATCCGTCCGGGTGGATGCGAACGACTGCAACAGGGTGTCCGTGCATGAGCATGAGGTTTTGAGCAATGAGGCCCAGCATGCCTGGTAGTGCGTCCGTGGGGAACACGTACGGTGCCCATGGTTGATCCGTGTCCATGATGGAGTTGAGAATCTCGCGGACCTGGTTCTTCCTCTGCACGTTGTACTCGACAAGACGCTGTGCTGCCTCCTGTTGCTCGTCGACGGTGTTCGCCGTGAAGACTGCGAACCCTGTTCGGTAGTCTCCGTCGACACGCCTGGTGGCGTTGAACGCCGGAGCCACTGAGAACCCATAGAGCTGTTCGTCGACTCGATCGTGCGTTGTGCCTAGCTCTTGTAGGAGCAGGTACATGCCTTCGAACGCTCGCATGTACACCGGATGGTGGTTCTGCGAACGCAGCATGGCCAGTAGCGTGGGTGTTCGATCGATGTCGATCTCAATGTCATCGAGCTCGTCAGGCTCTTCGTACTTAGACTTCACCTTCTTGTACGTGGGTTCAGGCTCAGGGGTAGCGATGAGTAGCCTGGTGAACATGAGCGCCTCGCGCACGAGGTCTCGGTTTTCGTACACAAGACTCATCACGTCAGCTACTGTTCCGATACCTGCAAAGACTTTGAGCCACGTGATGGCAGACAGCTTGTCGGGGTGGTAGAGCGATGCGTATCGTTCCACCACCTGGTACGCCACGTGCGCCCCACAGATCTCTCGGTTGGGATATGTCTCGTCGATCCTGTTGGGGGTGACGAGGATATGCGCGAGAGACTTGCTTTCTTCCACGTGGTGATCGGTCACAAGCGTGATGAGGCCGATGTTGTCTGCGTAGGCGAGAGCATCGCGGCTGTTGGTTCCGGCATCACAGGTGATAACAGCTTCCGTGTTGGGGAACTGCTGCTTGACTGTGCTGATAACCGATGGTTGGATCTCGTGTCCGAGGTGGTAGTCGGGGACATGAAGATTGGTGGTGAGGCCGATCTCGTTGAGTCCCGCGTAGAGAATCATGCCAGCGCAGATACCGTCTGTATCGAAGTCTGGCACGACGGTGATCTCTTTGTCGGTTGATCGCAGGATTTCTAGTGCCATGACCATCTGATCGATGTCCTTGAGCAAGGGATGCTGGGCATCGTTGATACTCTTCAGGTACTGATCGGTCCACCCCATTCTCTCTCGGACACGGGTGAACAGTTCTAGGCCACTGATCTCGAACATTGATTCATCGATGTCGAGAGGGGGTGGAGCTGTTTTGGATTCCATGTGGTGGTAACCCCTTTCGTTGATTTTGTGGCTGTGTTTTGTTGATGAGGCATAGTTCTTACGGGATATGCGTTTCCATGCGATGTGCGATAAGCCATATAATGACATCGAGGGTAACGTTGAATAATATCCATCCGATGGCGTAGTTGATAGCAGCTCGGTCGTTTGGATCAATGAGTGCGTTACTTCCTTGTACATCGGTGTCGTGTGACTTGTCCCTTACTTGGAAAAATGACCATGTGAGGTATAGCGATAGGATCCACATTAGTGCGCACATCGTAATGAAGAAGACATGTGGGAAATTGATACCTATCCAGGTCGTGCCAATGAGTAGAAGTGGGATGGCTATCGCTGTTGTAACAACGTTTACTACGATTGCGATTCTTGAGGTGATGGCGTGAGTCCAATATGTAGTGCCTTTGACATAAGTTTCGTTTTCTTGTTCTGCATTTAGTCGTTTGGTGATGGTCTTCTTGGAAATGACTGTTATGAGGTTTGCAGCTATTACTACAGCAATGAATGCCATTGTCAGCCATAGCGGTGGGACGTATGGGGGCATTGGTTGATCTCTTTTCCGTTTTCTTTTTATGAGAGGTGTGGGTGCCTTGATACCAAAGCCCCGTAGCGGGTTAAGAACCACGCTACGGGGCTTTTTGTGATCGTCAGATCAGCAGACGGTGCGACCTTCAATGACCACGCAACCGGGACGGTCTGCCTGGCCGGGGCCGAAGTCAATGCGACCGTCACCCGAGCCAGAGTTGTTGGCCGGGGGTGCCGGTGCAGGGGCAGGAGCCGGAGGGGTGTAGGAAGATCCACCGGAGTAGCTCGAACCGTTCGAGCCGCTGTTGCTGCTGCCTCCATTGCCGTTGTAACCGTACGAAGGAGCGGGGGCGTTGCTGTTGTCCGTCGACGCACCCTGCTCAGGTGCGTTGGAAGCGTTCGAGGCGCTGCCAGCCTTCGCATCCTGGTAGGTGGTGATAGCTTCCTGTAGCGGTGCCACGGAAGCCGTCACCTCAGCAGCCTTCTGCTCAACGGTCTTCGCCTTCTCGATGGAGGCCACAGCCTCATCGTAGGTGGTGACCGTGACCGTGGTGGACAGGGTGTGAGACTCGGTCTCCACGGCCTTGAGAGCATCGTATGCAGCCTTCACGGACGCGTCAGACTCCATGTTGGGGTCTGCCTCGACAGCGGAGATCTGCTCTGCCGCGCTCTGCTGAGCGCTTGCGAGGTTCGACTTGGCAGTGTCCATCAGCTCGTTGGCCTCGTCGGTGGCCTTGGTCAGACGGTACGCATCGCGCACATCGATGAACGACTGGGTCTGATCCTTGATGGCCTTGATGGCAGCATCAACAGAGGTGGTGTCGGGCTCGCCCGAGCACTTGCTCTTCTTGTTGTCAGTAGTAGCAGCGTTCGCCTTGGCGTCCTCAGCCTCCTTGGCGCTCTTGGCAGCGCTGATGGCCTTGCTCAGGTCGTTGATGGCGCTCTGCCCCTCAGAGGACAACGGGAAGCCGTCCGTGTGTGCGAGGCGAGTACCCTCGCCGGGCTTCATGGACGCGTCGACCGTCTTTAGTGCATCGTTAGCGTCCTGGATCGCCTGATCCAGCTGAGCGGTCTTGTCGGTGAGGATCTGCTGGTAGGATGTGCAGTCCTTCGCGTTGTGGGACTGCGAGCCGAAGACTGCGATACCGATGCCTGCGATAGCGAGGATTACGGCAACAGACGCAGCGATCGCGGCGATGATCTTGTTGCGCTTCGACCACGTGCGCGGGTCGAGGTTGTTCTTGGTGGTAGTCATGATGTTTTCTCCTTGATGATGGTGATTGATATGTGGTTCGGGTGTGGGGCGATTACCTTGGCCACATGGTCACCATCATCAAGGGATTTTGATTAGGCGTCCGTGTTGGCCTCGGGATCTTGGTCTGCGAGGTGGACGTAGGTGGGCATCGCCACGACACGGATGTATGTGTCGGGGTCGATGTTGGATGGGGTCATTCGATACTCCGGTGGGAGCATCAACGTGATGAACGTGTCGTGAACACGCTGACCATTATCGTCGGAGCGCAGGATCTCGTCTTGCACGCGAACGAGGATGTTGTTCTCGTCGGGCGGTAGGGAGATGTTGCCTTCCTCTGCGTTGATTGCCAGGTTCTCGGCAGCTGGGACGACGATCGTTGTCATGATGTCCTCGTTTTCAAGGACATTGAGAATGTCCTCATCGTCAACGAGGCGGGCGCTGTAGCCGTTCTTCTTGAGCCAACCATTCAGGTAGGCATTGTTCGTGACGACATTAACCTCGACATGGGGGATGTCGATGAGGGTACTGATGTCGTCATCATTGTTGATCGACTGCGGGATGTCGTTGGCGACGTGTGGGAGAAGCGCAAGATTCATCCGCGCGATGGTCTCCGCTACAGTCTCTCCGAGCTGGAACACCTTCGTGGTGGGCTCGGTCGCAACAGCGATAGTGATCGTGTTGTCGGTGTCGGTCATATAGATGGCTCCTGTCTGTCGTTTTTCATGGTTCTTATCTGGCCATGTATTGGCCACGATAAGACTCTTCTCAACTGCTCGGCTCGCCAGCGGCGAGCTGATCTGTTGGAACGAAATGATTGCAGGAATCATTTTTGAAATGATTTCCATCTTTCGATGAAAAGCCCGGTGCCACCTGCGGTGGCACTCGATGTATCGGAGCATGTGGAACAGACAGCCCGAGGCAGGGGTGGGTTGTTCCACATGCGATCCAGTGGTCTCTCATGATCCGACTGATTATGCGTTTTGTGCTGAGACTTGTGAGAGTCTCAGTGGGGCGTGTTCGCGTCATGTCGGATAGGAGTCTTGTTGATTATTGCTTGCATGGGGTTGTTGTCACCCACTGTACACTTCGTATTAGTTGTTCAGTGGGTGTGCATATCTGTTTATCTGTTCGTGAGACAGATGTTAATAACCCCATGAATAGCGCTGATATGCGGGGTGTATCCACCCCTGTATTACCAGTCACTGTGTTTTCTGTGATGGAACCTGTGGTGACCGCAGTGACACTCGGTACAGCCTGTGGATGTGCCGTTACCGAATCCTGTTGCTCTCCATTATGTACAACTCTTACGTTTTTGGAGGTTTTGCGCGAAGCATCAAAAGCGTAAGAGTTGATTGACGAGCAACAGGTGTTTCTCAGGGTCTGAGTGATGAGACCGTGAATCGTATATGTTGATGAGGCAGGTGTGATTTTATCTTGTGCCTCCCTCAGCGACATATACGACC
>ERZ773045.177-NODE-177-length-35569-cov-3.948415_pt1 | contig 35569 bp, 36 predicted proteins | sample MGYA00580635_ERZ773045 | MGnify/ENA primary metagenome ERZ773045 (study PRJEB29015, sample SAMEA2738115) | human oral metagenome | biome: human oral; feature: human-associated habitat; material: saliva | place: China | collected 2261 ...
TACTTTCATATCGTGAAATCGTTGCTTCCCCCCATCCAAGTAGACGAGCTAAATCCACCTGTGAAAGGCCATAACTTTCGCGAATTCCCACAATTTCTTCAGAAGTCAATAAGCCGTGTACAACTCGATAAGCATTCCTTGCATTAAGCAGGTTCTCATTTGCCATCGCTCCGGTCTCAAATTCCCTCTCTTCTTCATCAGCGTTTATGCAGTAAAAAAAGTGCTCTTCATAATCTACCTTATCCCCTTTTATCGTAATACTTGCCAGGCGCTTTCTTTCCTCTACATCATGCTTCTTATCGCATAACGGACAATCCATATGCACTTTTCTAATAACTTTACTTGCTTCCATCGTTCACCTCCTTCAACAGTTTTACAATCAATTGATAGTGTGTATCTTATGGAGTTGCATGTCAAGAAAACTATTCCTAATTAAGTGTCCATTTCCTGTCTTAGTTTTTCTTATAGCTTCCGGAATAAATCATAATTTGCGTTACGATACAGAATAGTATTACTCCTAAGATATATTCCAGCATTTTATTTATATCCAAATACCCCTTAAACAGTTTGGCTTGAAAGGTAAAGTATTCTTTCAGACTAAGAACAAACATTCCCTGATCCACTCCTTGAAGGCTTATATTGATATGCTCCAAGAGTCCATTAAGCAGTATATTTCTCAGCATAATCGTTATTTGACTCGCAGGAAATAGGTTGCACACGGTTTGTACTTCATTTGAAAATTGAGAAATAGGAATATAGGCTCCAATCACAAATCCGGAAGCTGCTGATAGTATTCCAAAGAAAGCTTCGCAAGCACTGACGGTTTTGAAAAACAAAACGATAATCATAAAGATTGCACTTGCAGAAATAGAGCCAAGTGCAACAATAGAAAAGGCTTTTACAACTTGACTTATATTCAAATACATATTTCCTTGCATACGAATTCCAATAAGGCCGACAGCCAGAATTATACTGTTCAAAAGTATTGAAGTAAGCACGGCCGATACAAAATAAGCGAAGATTATCTGTCCTCTTTTTAAAGGAGTTGATAAGATATCATAATCTACTTTATTCGCTCTATCTTTTACGAGTACAGTAATACAACTAAAAGGAACTGAAATCATTGCGGAGCCTAAAATGCCACTCAGTAAAAAAAGATTTGCAAACATATCGATATCCTTTTGGAGAACCATAGAAGCCAGCCCCGGATACTGCTCCATCGCACTTTGTATCGCACTAACAAAGGTGCCTTTCAGGAATAATAAATACAGTACAAGCACAATAATGGATGTCAGTAGAGAGAATAGAATGCTCTGCCAATCTTTGAAAAACAACAACAAATTTCTCTTGATAAGTCCCGAAATCCCTCTCATCTTATGCCTCCAGCTTTCTTCCTGTTAAATGCAAAAATACGTCATCCATACTGCCTTTTACAATTTCATAATCTCTGATTTTATTTCGATTTGTATAGAGGAACTCACTGAGATGGAACCCCTCTTTTGATTCCAATGGCACAATATAGTGATCCGCTTCATAAGAATGCTCTATGTCTTTCAGCACAGCTTCATTGTCACTACATTTCTCTGCATACCAAATCAGTTTTGTATTCGTGTATTTCCTTTTTAAAGCCGCCGGTGTGTCCTCCGCTACAATTCTTCCCTTATCCAGGATTACAACTCTGTCTGCATCTCTTACTTCTTCCATATAATGTGTTGTAAGAAATATCGTCATTTGTTTTTCTTTCCGAAGATAGTCGATATACTCCCACACCAGCTTTCTGGACATGGGGTCCAGCCCGGTTGTGGGCTCATCCAAAAAGAGAATCTTCGGATTATGTAAAAGCGCTCTGATAATATCCACTCTTCTACGTTGTCCTCCTGATAATTGCTCATATTTTCTATTCCAGATACTTTCCAATTCGAAGGCCTGCATTAAAGGATGTAAGCGCTCCAAAATTTTTTCTTTGCTAATTCCATAGTAGGAAGCTCTCGTTAAAAGATTTTCTTTGACAGTCAATACTCCATCCAGAACCGAGTTCTGAAAAACAATGCCTATTTTCTCTCGAATCTTATCATCCTCTTCTCCAAGCTTGTGAGAAAAGACCTCTACCTCTCCCTCTGTCTTTTCAAAAATGGTACAGAGGATATTGATGGTTGTGGATTTCCCTGCACCATTCTCCCCGAGAAATGCAAAAAACTCCCCCTCTTTCACGGAAAAGGAAATATGATCCACCGCAGTCGTTTTACCATAGTTTTTGCTTAAGTTCTTTACTGTGATTGCATTCATCCGATTCGCTCCTTCTTGGCACCTCTATAGTTCTTTTTGTAAGTCTATCCTATAGTTCGTCTTATCATTCAGTCCTATAGCCCCTCGCGGTTCCAATTTGTCCTGTGGTTCCATCTTGTGGTTCTGTCCTGTAATTCTTCCCACAATTCTGCCCTGTTGTCTTAACTTGTTATTCTGCCTCACCGGTTTTGACATAAATCAGCTTATCAACTTGTAAGCATAAAAAAAGTGCCACCCTACCAAGCTGCATTTACAGCCTACTGAGTTGCACTTTTTCCATGAAAGGCTTTATTTTCATGAAACGCTTTATTTCTTATTCCGAGTCTTGCAAATCTTTAATAGCTCCATTGATTTTAATCTCATCTACCTTTGCCATCCATGCTGTTGCACACCAGACAAAGAGATAAATGAGGCTGTACATAAGACAAATGATGCGTAAGTTGATGATTTGTCCGAACCAATGAAAAAGGCTTGCACACAAAACCACGATTCCGAGAACCGAGACAAAGTGAATCCCCATTCTGATCCATACTTCGCTTTTCTTCAAACTATCCATATCCAAAAGAAAATATGTCGGTAAGGAGGATAAAAATCCCGTGAGGCAAATAGAAAGAGGGTCACTCCATTGCAAACTTAGGGTCTGTACTCCTGATACAAAGTGCTGAATAAACATCAGAATTCCAATTCCAAAAAGAATGGCTGTTGAAATCATTAAAGTCTGACTAAAAATAGTTTTTACTTTTTGCATATCATAGTCCCAGCCTTTCTTTCAGTTCTTTCACATAGGATCTTGCAATAATCACACGCTCTCCATTCAAAAGTTCTGCCGTCATTCTTCCGTTAAGTTCTGCTCGCACTGACTTTATTTTCCTCATATTGATAATCATTGCCTTTGCCGCTCTGAAGAAATTCCGACTTAACATAGTTTCCAGTTCATATAATCTATATTGGACTTCCAAACAATTATCCTTTGTATAGACAAAGGTTCGTTTATCCACGGATTCTATATAATAGATTTTATCAATGGGACAGAGAAGCGTTTCCCCATTAGAGCGGGCCGTGATAGCAGGGTCACTGTTTTCAAGAGCATTTACGGCAGTTTGAATACTCTCCGTCACTTTGACAACACGGAGCAGCGCTTGCTCTTCTTCATAGGAATTTACTTTTTGAATCTCTACCTTCACTATGTCACCACCTAATGATTCTACTTTCTCCCATTTTAGATTTTAGGTACTTATACCACTTTTCTAAAATGGAACATATTCTTTTCCTTTACGGTCCAATCATTTCTTTTCTGATTTCTTTCGGAAAACGTCGTATTACGAAAGATACAAAGAGTACGGTTTCCAAAACAATCGTCAGGGTACAAAGGACTGTAATCACCGGAACATTGGACTGGAATATGAAGGAACTGCCAAGGCCTAATAGATAAACAAGCACAAAAGGAATCATCAGTTTTTTATCCAATTTGTGGCTCTTTTTATTTAAATGCGCATTGTTAAACACACCAAGATAAAAGAGGAATAATCCTAAAAACATCATAATCACTCGGGCAATGCCCATGGCACCATTAGCATAATCCAGGTCAATCGTACAAAGATTTAAACCGAACCACACAAAATAATGATTGTAAATCAGTCCTACCCCGCTTTGACAAGGAAGATTCTCCTCAATGGCATGGTCAAATTCCGTGATGTAGAACAAAAATAATGCCACCACCTGAAACAGAATGAAAACAGAGTAAACCGAGAATTTCTCTATTTCAAAGAAATCCGCTGCGGCTATCAGCATTTCCCCAAGGGTAATAATAGTAAGGAGTGTTAATCTTTCTATAAGGTGTGGCATATTAATGGGTACTCTAGCCATATCTTTTCGAAAGAAAATAGCACCCAGTATGATTACAATAAAGCCAAAACCGGTTAATAAGATGCGTCCGATTCCTGACAAAAACAAGCTGACTATAATACTAATCATGCCCACAAAAAGAAGCTGAAAAAAATCCCGAATCAGTTTTCGATCCTTTTCACTATTCTTGTTTTGCATATAAGCGTAGATATATTGCAGAAATTGTATGACAACAATCCATAGAAGCGCCAGTGTAAAGGCTGTCCAGCTTTCCTCCATATCGGAACTGACATTTGCCGCCATAAAGACTAAAGCCGGCATTTGGAAAACCGTCATAATGATGATATGCAAAAGATTATGTTTTCCATAGCGGTTCATATACACGGTCTGCACATTCCATACGCTGATGAAACAAACAAAAACAACAGTATAAATGATAATCTCTTTTAAACTAAAGATTCCCTCATTCAGACTTTCTAAGATATGGGTAATCTTGGAAATCCCAAAGACAAAAACCAAATCATAAAACAGCTCGGTAAGATTAACCTTCTTCGCTTCTTCTATTATTTTCTCTCCCATACCACCCTCACGTTTCCTTACTTTTACTTTCTTCTTTTATAAACAGCTTTTTTCTCGTAGAAACTTACATTTCGGAAAAAAGCAGATGTATTATATCATGCTTTATTTTCCTTTTCATCCTTTTTATTCATCAGATGAGGCATCTATCAAGGTTCAAAAATGCTATAATAAAAAGTAAAAGCGGGGGAGGTTTCTAAATATGCACGAATTAACAGCACTAATCCAAAAAGATATGGTTCCGGCACTGGGCGTAACAGAACCCGGGGCCATTTCCTTCTGTGTCGCAAAAGCAAAGTCCTACGCAAAGGGCGAGCTGCTTCACTTAAATGTCGCTATGAACAGCGGCATGTATAAAAATGCCTTCACCTGCGGTATTCCCAATTCCAAAGAAGTGGGAAATGTTTATGCCGCTGCTCTTGGATATGTTGCCGGGAATCCTGATAAGGGCCTGGAGTCTCTGGCAAATGTTACGCCTGCCGACAATGTCTGTGCGCAAAGGCTTATTGATGAGGGGAAAATCACAGTGGCGCTTAGCGGAATTTCCAGCCGTATTTTTATGGAAGCAACTTTGGAAACAACAGAAAGCAAGGTTCTTCTTACGATTCGTGACACACATACCAATATCACGAAGATTGTAGTCAATGGGGAGACAGTGCTGGAGACTGAAGAGAAAAATGAGGCGATAGATAGGCCGGAGGCCGGCATTACAGAATCGAACAAGACAGAAGAAGGATGCGGCATTACAGAATCGAACAAGGTAGCAGAAGGAACCGGCACTACAAAAATCCATTCCATCCATAGATATACTCTGGCAGAGCTCGTGGACTATATAAATACGGTTCCCTTGGAAGAAATCGAATTCGTAAAGGATGCTTATAGAGTCAATTTAGAACTGTTTGAAGAGGCTCTAAAGAATCCCCGCACCACTTTTGCAAGACAGTTGCTGGCTATGAATGGAGGGGAAGTCATTTCCAAAGATGAGCAAATGACCGCATCCCTTCTTTGCAACGCCACAATCGAAGCCCGTGTCATCGGTTTAGACAAGCCCGCCATGAGTATCACCGGCTCCGGTGCCCACGGGATCATTGCCACCATGCCCCTATACGGGGTTTATAAGATTCATGGCTTAAGTGAGGAAATGCTCTACCGGGCAACCATGCTAAGCTATCTCATCTGCACCTATATCAAAGAATACTCCGGAAGGCTCTCCGCCTTCTGCGGATGCGCCATTGCCGCCGGCACCGGCATGGCCTGCGGTTTAGTGTACTTAAAGGGTGGCACTGTGGAGCAAATGGAATACACCCTCAACAACATGGCCTCCTCCATCACCGGAATGATCTGCGACGGAGGAAACCAGGGTTGTACCATGAAGGGGGTAGCTGCCTGTGATGCGGCATTCCGTTCCGTAGCGTTTGCCATGAAGGGTGTCCACATTGACAAAGTACACGGTATCAATGGAAATACCCCGGAAGAAACCATGCGGAACATGGGCTTAATTGCATCCCCCGGTATGGTGGGGACGGAGAAAACAATTGTAGAGATCTTTGAAGAGAAGTTAAGATAATTTGTTCTTCTGAATCAAAGCTGTATTTCACATTCGGAAAACAGAGCAGCTTTTTGATTGTATGAGGAGGAGATATGGGACAAATTAGTGGGGCCGAAACTCTGGTAATGGCTCTGAAGAAAAATGGTGTTAAACGTATTTATGGCGTAGTCGGTATTCCTGTTACTGATTTTGCGCGTTTGGCTCAAAATGAAAGGATTGATTATGTAGGCTTCAGAAGAGAAAACGCAGCAGTTAATGTTGCGGGAATTCCAACTTCAATCGTCTTGAATCTTGCGGATACCTGTAAGCTTCCTCAAATTCAAGAGAGAGGTATGGTATGATGATGAACGTATGAGAGATGATGGTGAAAGTATGAGAAATGATGGTAAACGTATGAGAGATGAGGGTAAAAGTATGAGAATCGAAGTAAAACAATACGGCTCGGAGACCTGTGCGCCTTGCGTGGCAATTAGACGCAAGCTCGAGGAATGGCAGCGGGCGCATCCTACGGTGAATTATAGCTATCTCCCGATTGAAGATCATCAGGAGGAGGCGGCTCAGAAAGGGATTTTATCGGTTCCGACAGTCATAGCCGTGATTGATGGTACGGAAGTCGCAAGAGAAGCGGGCTACTTTAGCTTGGACAAAATGCTTGCTCAACTGGAGCGATACATGAAAATGGCGGGAGAGACAGAAATATGATCGGAACAGCGACAGCGAGGAAAAACAATGGTTAAGTCGGAGGAGATAAGAATGTTGAAAGTATATTGCTACAGCCGCTGCAGCACCTGTAAGAAGGCCCTCAAATGGTTGGATGACAAGGGCATTAAGTATGAGTTGATTGACATCAAAGAAAATCACCCGAGCGAAGAGGAGCTTCGCAAGTACCATGCCATGAGCGGTCTTCCGCTAAAGCGCTTCTGGAATACCAGCGGCATTCCTTACCGGGAAATGGGTCTTTCCAAGAAGCTCAAAGAAATGAGCGAGGACGAACAGTTTGCACTGCTTGCGACCGACGGCATGCTGGTGAAGCGGCCGCTGCTGGTGGGAGAGAACTTCGCGCTGACGGGGTTCAAAGAAGAGGAGTGGGCGGAAAAGCTGCTGTGAGAAGAAGAGCTCTGCAAGCTGTAGATGACAACTTGCAGGGCTCTTCTGCTACGGGCGCAAGAATAATCTCGTTGGTAAATCATCAAGGAAGCGATTTTTTCGGTTTTCTCTTGGCAACCACTGGGGGTATTACAAAAATTTGCTTGTATTACGGCAAATGCTAAAAATGCCGAATTTCAAACAAATCATGAGGCTACCGTCCGCTCGTATTATAGCGCATGATGTCGGATGAGCCTGCCCTTGTCTTGCTATTGGCGCAGAACATGATAGACTGAAGCTATGAAAACAGTCAAAGTAGTCGCAGCTGTCATCTGTGATTCGCTGCGGGAGAAACAGAGCATATTTGCGACAGCCAGAGGATACGGGGAATTCAAGGGACAGTGGGAATTCCCGGGCGGAAAAGTGGAGCCCGGAGAGAGTGCGGAGCAGGCGCTTCGGCGGGAAATCAGAGAAGAACTCGATGTGAATATTGTGCTCGGCGACTTGATCGAGACCGTCGAGTACGATTACCCGGCGTTTCATCTCTCCATGGATTGCTTCTGGTGCGAGCTTTCGGACGGAGCGCCGAAGCTACTGGAAGCCGAGGACGGCAGATGGCTCACGAAAGCCGAGTTGTATACAGTGCCTTGGCTCCCCGCGGACATCTCCCTCATTCGGAATATCGAGTCAAAGATGGGAGAGCCGGATCTCTTGCGTATGCAGGCACTTCGACTGTTGCGGCACCTCTGTGAGGAGCACATCCTCCCCGAGACCGTGTTTCATGCACCTGTGCCGGAGACGCAGAACTTCTCGGCATTGGTATCCCGCCTTAGGCTTGCACTGGGAGAGCGCTACCCGTCCACCAAGTTAAAGCGCATCATGAAGAGCGTGCATTACGCAAACGGCTTTTCCGATGCGGACTTACGAGAGGCAGCCTTTACGCTGGATGAGGCGGAACAGTACCTGGTTCGGAACGGCTTCCTCGACCATGACCGCGGCGTTGCCTATTTTAACGAGAGAATCACGGCGTCTGATTTTACCGTTTCGGCGCAGTCCTTACTTGGCGTCATGATAGAGAGTTTGCTGCTCGCGAAGGCGGGGAAAGGTTAAGGCTTCAAGTTCGAACCCAAGGTTCGGATTTTCATCGACACAATTCACATTTATCTCGAAAGGAGCATCTATGACGACACAGGAAAAATTGAAACAGTACCGCGATTGGATTTTCAAATGCTCTGCCTACAGCATGGCGCTCAATATCATCGATATTGACAAGCAGACGGTTGCGCCGAGCGCAGGTGCGGCTTACCGCGATGAGAGATCCTCGTATCTCGCGGGCGAGCTCTTTAGCCTTGAGACCGACCCGGAGATCATTGCGCTCTTAAAGGAGTTAAAGGACGACCCGGAGGTAGATGCCGAGACAAAGCGCGCCGTGCAGCTCTACTATAAGGGCGTCATGGACACCATGTGCATTCCGAAGGAAGAGTATGTGGCATATCGGAAGCTCTGCAACGAGTCCTTTGATGCCTGGATTCTCGCAAAGTCCAAGGCGGACTATTCGATTTTTGAGCCCTATTTAAAGCAGGTGATCGAGAGTCAGAAGAAGCTCTACGGCTACCGTGACAGCAAGCTCTCGGTCTACAATCAGATGCTGGATGACTTTGAGCCCGGCATGACGGAAGAAAAGTACGATGCCTTCTTTGCGGCGTTGAAAGAGCGTCTGGTCCCGTTAATCCGCAAGGTGACACAGGCAAAGCAGATCCGCGAGGACTTCCTGCACCTCGAGTACCCGGTCGAAGAGCAGAAGAAGTTTATGAATGAGCTTCTTAGCTACCTGCACTTTGATCCCTCCTGGGGCTACCAGAACGAGTCCGAGCATCCCTTTACCTCCTGGACTTGTGAGAACGACTGCCGCACCACAACCAAGTATGTTCCGAACGGCGTGGTCTCGGCGATTTTCTCGACCGTGCATGAGGTGGGACACGCGTACTATGAGCACGATGTAGATCCGAAGTACGACGGCATGATACTCTCGGAGGGCATTTCTTCCGGCATGCACGAGTCCCAGTCTCGTCTCTGCGAGAACTATCTGGCGCGCACCGAGGCTTTCTGGCGCTATCACTACCCGAAGCTCAAGGCGCAGTTCCCGAAGCAGCTCGGCGATGTGAGCCTTGCGGACTTCTTGAAAGCGGTCAATGCTTCCAAGCCCTCCTTTATTCGCACCGAGGCGGATGAGCTCACCTATCCGCTGCATGTCCTGATTCGCTATGAGATCGAGAAGGGGCTCTTTAACGGCAGCATCTCGACCGAGGGCCTCGACAAGACCTGGAACGCGAAGTACAAGGAGTATCTCGGTGTCGATGTGCCGAATGCGAAAGTCGGCATTCTGCAGGACGTGCACTGGTCCGGCGGCAGTTTTGGCTACTTCCCGACCTATGCGCTCGGCACGGCGTTTGCGGCGCAGTTCGTGCACACCATGCGGAAGGAACTGGATGTGGACAAGCTGCTCGAGAACAATCAGTACGATGTGGTTATGGGCTGGTTAAAGGAGCACATCCACAAGTACGGCTGCCGCTATGACGCGCCTGAACTCATGAAGCTGGTCACGGGCGAGGACTTTGATGTGAACTACTTCCTCGACTACATCGAAGAGAAGTATACAAAGCTGTATCAGCTGTAAATGTTCCGACCTAATGTTTGGGGCGGTGTCCGGTGGGATGCCGCCCCACTGCTTTGCGATATTAGATGTACAGTCGCACGGGCGACCATTGTGTGTTGTTTGATTGTGATGAAAGGAAGTCTGTTTTGCTGAATGGTATCGTTGTAGCTATGGGCGGAGCGGTCGGCGCAGTGCTCCGTTATCTGATCGGTCTTTTGCCGCTGAATCCGCAGAACGGGTTCCCGCTAAAGACCTTTTGTATCAATGTAATCGGCGCCTTTGTAATCGGTCTGGTTGCGGCGCTGAGTGCAAGAGCAAGTCTCAATCCGCGCTTCACGCTGTTCCTAAAGGTGGGGATTTGCGGCGGTTTTACGACCTTCTCTTCGTTTGCGCTGGAGACAGAGACTTTGCTCGGAAAAGGGAATCAGACCATAGCCCTGCTCTATGTGGTGTCGAGTCTGGTCTGCGGTGTTCTGGCAGTGGCAGTGGCTGAAAGTCTGGTATAAAAGCGTTCACAAAAGGTTCACATAATATTAGCACTCAACTATTGACAGTGCTAACAACAGAGGTATAATAGGCACTGTAAAGAGGAACAGAGAGTAAGCAAAAGAGAGTTTACCCTCCTTCCCCTGAATCAGCTTCGACCTTACGGTCGGGGACAATTAAGGAGGTAAGAGTATGTTAGTACCGAGTCTGTTTGGCGAGAATTTGTTTGATGATTGGTTTGATTTCCCGGCATTGAAAGGAGCGGACCGGACGGAGCGGAAGTTGTACGGTCGCCACGCGAGAATGTTGATGAAGACCGATGTGCATGAGAAAGAGGACAGCTATGAGCTGGACATTGATCTGCCGGGCTTCAAGAAAGAAGAGCTCGCGGTGGAGCTGAACAACGGTTATCTCACGGTCAGCGCCGCAAAGGGGCTGGACGAAGAGAAGAAGGATCAGGATGGAAAGCTGATTCGGCAGGAACGCTATTCGGGTTCCATGCAGAGAAGCTTCTATGTGGGCGCACATGTGAAAGAAGAGGATGTGAAGGCGAAGTTTGAGCAGGGTGTCCTGAAGCTCAGCATCCCGAAGAAGACAGAGGCAAATCTGCCGGAGAAGAAGACCATTCTGATTGAAGAATGATTGCGTGAAAACAAATGCGAGTTCAGGTGGAGTGGATGCCACTGAAAAAGAAAAAGCTGCCGCAGTATTGCGGCAGCTTTTTCATGTCTTGTCGCCATGTTGAAAAAGCCCCACCGAACCGTTATGATACATAACAGATTGATAACCATGGATGTAATTATGCTGCAAACCGTTCCACAGGAGAGTTTGGTCTGATTTTGTAGGCGTAGTTGCTTTGCCCCGGCTGCGCGCTGTTGCAGCCGGGGCTTTGTATTTCCGAGAAAGCGGATGGGAGGAAGATGAGCAGAGTATTGGTGACCGGCGCATACGGTTTTCTGGGACGCTATGTGGTGCGGGAGCTGCTTGCGCACGGCTATGAAGTGGTCGCTTTCGGGCGCAAGCGGGATAAACTCGAAGCGCTGCGCGCGGACGGTGCGGAAGCCGCAGAGCTCTTTGTCGGGGACTTTTGCCGGCAGGAGGACATCACGGCGGCGACAAAGGGCGTGGACTTTGTGATTCACGCGGGGGCGCTCTCTACGGTCTGGGGCAAGCGCTCCGACTTCATGGAGACCAATGTGCGCGGCACGCAGCGGGTGGTACGCGCCTGCAAACAAAATAAAGTGAAGCGCTTGGTCTTTGTCTCATCGCCGAGCATTTACGCGGGTAAGTGCGACCGCCTTGACATACGCGAAACGGATTTCAATGCCTCGAATCGTCTGAACTACTATATCGAGAGCAAGATTTTGGCGGAAAAAGTACTGCGGGAGCAGCGGAGCGTTCCCTGCGTAATCCTACGCCCGCGGGGTCTCTTCGGCATCGGGGACAGCAGCATCATCCCGCGGCTCATCAAAGCAAATCGGCGGAGCGGCATTCCGCTCTTTCGGGGCGGACATAATCTCGTGGACATCACCTGCGTGGAAAATGCAGCGCTCGCCCTACGGCTTGCCATCGAGAGCGAGGCCGCGGTAGGGCAGGTCTATAACATCACGAACGGAGAGCCGCAAGAATTTCGGGCAATTCTGGAGGAGCTCTTTCGGGCGCTCGGCGAAACGCCGCGGTATCTGCGCCTGCCACTCGGCCTTCTCTACGGCGTCGCGTGCTTTGCGGAACAGGTTTACCGCCTGTTCCGCCTGGACGGGGAGCCACCGTTTACGCGTTACACGATATGTACGCTCGGCTACAGTCAGACCTTAAACATCGAGAAAGCGGAGCGGGAACTCGGCTACAGGCCTATTGTCAGCTTACGCGCGGGAATTCGGAAGTATGCGAAGGGGGAGCGATGACAGCATTCAAGTCCGTTGAGAGTATCCGTTACTATGCCTGCGGGTACTGCACCAATGATTTGCACACGGTGTTTCGGGGATATCCGCATGAAAAGCGGCAGTTTCCGGCGGGCGTCTTTTTAATCCGGCACGCGAAAGAGGGCTATATCCTTTTTGACACCGGCTATAGCAGCGAAATCTCTACCTTAGGGTTTCAGGGGAGGCTCTACCATCTGTTGAATCCGACTGTTGTGCGCCCGGCGGATGAGATTCAGAATCAGCTCATGGCGGATGGGATTCAGCCGGAGGAGATACGCTACCTCTTTCTGTCGCACCTGCATCCGGACCACATCGGCTGCGTGAAGCACTTCAAGTCGGCTCGGATCGTGCTGAGCCGGGACGCCTTTTTGCGCTACCGCCGCAACCGGCTCGGAGATTTGATTTTCCAAAGACTCTTGCCGCCCTGGTTTGCGGCGCACTGCACGGTGCTTCGGCGGGAGCGGCTTCGGGAAGAGAAAAACGCGTATTTTTCCTACTGCGATTTTTTCGGAGACGGGAGCCTACTCTTAACGCAGATGAACGGGCACGCGCGGGGACAGCTCTGCTGTCTGGTGGAAAATAAAATCTTTCTCGGGGCGGATGCAAGCTGGGGCAATGAATTCGTCGGAAAAGCGGATGAACTCCGCTTTCCGGCGCGGCTTGTGCAATACGATATGCGCGCCTATCGGGAAAACGATCGCATTCTGTCGCGCATGCGCTCGGACGGCATACGGCTATGCTTTAGCCATGACCGCGGAATCGAGGAGGTCATCAAGGGATGAGAGAGCGTTTGGCGGTTGTTTGGTACTTCATTCGGGCGCGCTACTTACAGCGTTTCCGCACGAGAAAGGCGCTGCGTCGCTATCAGAAACGGCGGGTGCTCGGGCAACTCGCCTATTTGAAAAAGCATTCCCCGTATTTTAAGGGGCTTTCCGTTCATAGCTTCACAGACTTTAAGAAACTGCCCCTGATGAACAAGCAGTTCATGATGGAGCATTTCAATGCGCTGAACTGTGTCGGCATAGACCGGGATGAGGCGCTTTCCCTTGCAATCGACAGCGAAAAGCAGCGGGAATTCTCGGAGAAGCTCGGCGGTATCTCCGTGGGGCTGTCCTCGGGAACCAGCGGGGCGCGCGGGCTTTTTTTGGTGAGCGACAGGGAACGGGCGCTCTGGGCGGGAACGGTGCTCGCCAAGTTTTTGCCGAAGGGCAGGCTTTTCGGCCATCGTATCGCCTTCTTTCTCCGCGCGGACAATAATCTCTATGAGACCATAGATTCCAAGCTGATACGGTTTCGCTACTTTGACCTTCTGAAAGACATGAGGGAGAATCTTTCGGAACTCGCGGCCTACCGCCCGAGCTTGCTGGTCGCACCGCCGTCGGTCTTACTCGACATCGCACGGGCCATGGAGCGCGGAGCACTCAGAATCAATCTCGAAAAAGTGATCTCGGTCGCGGAAGTGCTGCGCGCGGAGGATGCCGCCTACCTAAAGGCGCAATTCGGGCTTCCCGTCATCCACCAGGCCTATCAGTGCACGGAGGGCTTCCTCGGCTATGTCTGCGAATGCGGGAACTTTCACTTAAATGAGGAACTGGTGTTAATCGAACGGGAGTATCTGGACGAAACGCGCTTTGTCCCCATTGTCACGGACTTTACAAGGCAGTCGCAGCCCATAGTCCGCTACCGTCTGAATGACATTCTGGTTGAGAAAAAGGGGCACTGCCCCTGCGGGAATCCCGCAAGTCTGATTCGGTACATCGAAGGGCGAGAGGACGATATCTTTTACTTTGCGGGCATCCATCGAAACGAGGTGGCAGTTTTTCCGGACTTCATAAGCCGCTGCGTGATTTATGCGGAAGGAGTAAAGAACTATAAGGTTGTGCAGGACGGCAGCGCGCATGTGACTGTCTGTCTGGAGCGGGAAAGTTCCGATACCGCAGCGCAAATTCGGCGGGAGTTTGCGCGCCTCGCGGAAAAGATGAAGTTTCACTGCCCGGAAATCGCGTTCGCGCCCTATGTGCCGGATTTTCACAGAAAGATGAAGCGCGTGGAGCGGAAAATCGGGGGTTGAGAGAAGATGTGTCGCCGGATCACAAAGCGATTCCGAGCGTGTTTATCGTGGGTTTTGCGTAACAACGATACATAATACAATGGATGAGAGATCAAGTTGTATGCGAAGCAAAAGTTAAAAAGTGAGCACTGCGGAACGAGACGGAAGCGTTGGACTTGGAAAGGAGAGCAGGCAGAGATGAGAAACATCCGAATTGCGGGCTATGGGAAGTATGCGCCGGAAAACACGATGGAATTTCACGGGGAGTGCCGCTACCGCGCAAACGGCAGCGAGACGCAACTCGATATGGCGGTTAAGGCAGCCAAGCGGGCGCTTGCGAGCGCGAAGATGCAAATCGAGGAGATGGACTGCATTGTCTCTGCGAGCGCGGTCATGATGCAGCCCATTCCCTGCAATGCGGTGTTGATTCACGAGCAGCTCGCAAAGGGCAGCAATATTCCGGCAATGGACATTAACTCTACCTGTACGAGCTTTGTGACGGCACTCGATACGATGTCTTACTTAATCGACGCGGGGCGTTACCGGAATGTCCTGATTGTTTCAAGCGACATTGCCTCCGAAGGCTTGAATGACAAACAAGCGGAGAGCTATGAACTTTTCTCGGACGGCGCCGCGGCCTTTGTCATAAGCCGCACGGAAAACGAGAAGCAAGGTGTCGCGGACAGCATCATCCGCACCTATTCGGAGGGGGCGCACGCCACCGAGATTCGCGGCGGCGGAACCTTGCACTCCGCCATGAAATACCGGCCCGAGGACAGGGCGGATTACTGCTTTGACATGAAGGGAAAGAGTATCTTAAGTCTCAGTGCCAAAAAGCTCCCGGAACTCTTCCGGGAGTTTGAGGCGCAGAGCGGCATAAGCTTTGCGGAGGTCGATATGATTGTGCCGCACCAGGCAAGCAAAGCACTGCCCTTTATCATGGACCGCCTCGGCATCCCGGCGGAAAAGTATGTAAATCGGGTCAGCCAATACGGCAACATGGTCTCGGCTTCGATTCCCTATGTGCTCTGTGCGCTCCTTGAGGAGGGCAGGCTTAAGGAGGGAAATCGTGTGCTTCTCTGCGGGACGGCGGCGGGACTCACTTGCAACCTGCTGCTGTTACAGCTCTGAGGCAAGAGATGCAAAGGACAAAGCGAGGCAAACGGGTGGTCTTTTTTTCGACCCCGGCATACGGGCATCTGCAGGCTGTGTACCCGGTGCTCGCGCGGCTTGTCAGGGCAGGCGTTCGGGTAGACTGGTATTGCACCGAAGCGTACAGGGAGTTGGTCACGAAGACGGGCGCACACTTTCATCCCTATTGTGTGGATTTTTCGCGCTATCCGCTCGACCGGCTGACGGCGGACTTTTTTTCACTCTACCGCGGACTGCTCGTGCTGAATCGGCGCTGCTATCTGCGCTACAGACGGGAAATCCGAGAGAATCCGCCGGATCTTTTGCTCTATGATTCGATGTGTTCGTTCGGTAAGAATCTTGCGAAACAATTCGGATTGCCATCCGTCTGTCTCTGTACGACCCTCGCCTACAATCTGCCGACTTTGATCTTTTCGAATCTCTTTTGGCCCTCGCTGAAGCTGACGGTAAAGCATGCGCCGGAACTTCTGCGACTTACGCTTAAGGAGCAGTGCTTTCGGCGGCGGGAGGAGCTGCCGGGCTTTTCTCCCTTGGATCTCTTTGTGAACCGCGGGGACAAGACCCTGGTGTTTTCGCCCCCGGAATTTCAGCCTTTTGTGCGGAGTTTCCCGCCCTCTTTTGTCTTTGCGGGAACCACCATACGGGACCGGATTGAAGCCGATAGCAGCATAGAGAACTGCGATATCTACCTCTCGCTCGGCAGTATTTTTGCAGCGCGCACAGGCGAACTGGAGAGGATTCTGGAGACTCCGCTGTTCCGGGGGAAAAAGGTGATTGTGAGCGCGGGATATGCCGCAGCAGACTTACAAAAACGCCTCGGGCGTGAGCGGCTTACCTTTGTGCGCCGCACGAATCAGCTTGCCCTGCTTCCGAAGACCGGTCTCTTTGTGAATCACGGGGGCTTAAACAGTGTCTATGAGAGTCTCTACTTCGGCGTATTTCAGATTTGTATCCCGCAGCAGGAAGAACAGCGGCTCACCGCGCGTTTGGTAGAGAAAAAGAAACTCGGACTCTGCTGCCCGCGGTCGCGCGGATGGAGCGAGGCGGAACTAAGGCGGGCAGAGTTAAAATGCCGCCCGCGGATAGAGCGCTATCGGCGCATTTTAAGGTCCTATGACGGGACTGCGAGGGCGCTCCGCTGTATTCAAGAGCTCCTACGATGATGCGCAAACGATTGAGAAAATCTCTGAGAATTACTTTGAGAAAAGAGCCTTTTTCATTTCCTCCGCGGAGATGGGAAGGGCTCTTTTTGGTTTCTCCAAGTTCGAAACGGGACAAAGTTGGAAAAAACAGAAGAAAAAGCGACAGTGAAAGGCGTAGAAGATAGCCTTTTTCTTATAGAGCTCGGCGGAATGCGAACATAGGTTTTGGAAGGCAAAACCTGTAATTCAACCACTATGCACAAAAAACAGAGGGGAGAATTGTGCGATATTACGAAATGTATACAGAAAAGCTCATTTAGAACAGTGATTATATACGACTAACTCAGCGAAATCATTGCCAGTGTGGGGAAAATGAGTTATTATCTCTGTAGTACTTGTTTTGTATGTGTACCCAGTTCAGGGAGGATGAAAATGAAGTTCAAAGAGATGCAATACGAGCGAATTTCGGTGGAGAGCATCGCCGAAGAGGAAAAGAAGCTTATAAAGGCATTGAAAGAGGCAAAGAGCTTTGCCGAGGCAGAGGCGGCTTTCCTCGAAGAAGATAAGCTGTCGGGACATGTCTCAACCATGTCGGCACTTGCTTCGATTCGCCATTCGATCGACACAACAGACAAGTTTTACGACGACGAACAAAACTACTGGAACAATGCGTTCCCGCAGATTCAGGTGTACAGCCAGGAGTGGACGCAGGCCCTGCTTGCATCACCCTTCCGCAAGGAGTTCGAAGAAAAGTACGGCAGCATCATCTTTGTCAACGCGGAGATGGAGCTGAAGACCTTCTCGCCGGAGATTATTCCGCTTCTTCAGCAGGAGAACGAGCTGGTCACCGCCTATGAGAAGCTGCTTGCAAACGCAGAGATTCCGTTCGAGGGAGAGCACTACACCATTTCGCAGATGACGCCCTTTAAGAACGACCCGGACGATGCGAGACGCCTCGCTGCCTGGAAGGCCGAGGGGCAGTGGTATAAGGACAATCAGGAAGAGCTGGACCGCATTTACGATCAGCTCGTAAAGCTCAGAGACGAGATGGGCAAAAAGCTCGGCTACGAGAACTTCCTGCCGCTCGGTTACTACCGCATGCAGAGAAACTCCTACGACAAGAACGATGTCGAGAAGTTCCGCGCAGCGGTACAGAAGTATGTGGTGCCGGTGGCGGTCAAGGTCTACGAGAGACAGGCAAAGCGCCTCGGCAAGACCTATCCGATGAGCTATGCGGACAACGCGATGGAGTTCCGCTCCGGAAATCCGAAGCCGCAGGGCACGCCGGATGACATTGTCGCGGTGGCAAAGAAGTTCTACGAGTGGCGCTCCCCCGAGACAGCCGAGTTCTTCAACCACATGATTGAAGATGAACTCATGGATTTGCTCTCCACGAAGGGCAAGCAGGGCGGCGGCTACTGTGCGGGTCTTCGCGATTATAAGACACCGTTTATCTTTGCAAACTTTAACGGCACCCAGCACGACGTCGAAGTCGTGACCCACGAGGCCGGACATGCTTTTGCGGATTATACGAACCGCAACCGCGTGCCGATCGGAACCTGCGGGCCGAGCCTTGAGGCCTGCGAGGTGCACTCCATGTCGATGGAGTATTTCGCGGAGGCGTTCGCGGATCAGTTCTTCGGACCGGACGGAAACAAGTTCAAATACTCTCACCTGAGCGGGAGTCTCTGCTTCATTCCCTACGGAACCATGGTGGATCATTTCCAGCACATCGTTTACGAGAACCCGCAGCTCACACCGGCGGAGAGACACGCAAAGTGGAAGGAGCTCCTTGCCATTTACCAGCCGTGGATGAAGCTGGACGGCGAGATTCCCTTCTATGCGGAGGGACAGAGCTGGCAGAGACAGCACCACATCTATTCGATGCCGTTCTACTACATTGATTACTGCCTCGCGCAGACGGTCGCACTGCAGTTCTGGAACCGGATTCAGAAAGACCAGAACGACGCGTGGAAGCACTACATGGCATACACCGTGCAGGGCGGAAGCGTGGTGTTTACGGAGCTCTTAAAGAACGCAGGTCTCGACAGTCCGTTTGAGGGAGACTGCCTGAAGGAAGTCTGCGAGACCGCGGCGAAGTATCTGGATAACTTCGACCTGACGGGAATCGAATAATGGGAATGTTCCGAAGCCCCTATGACCGAAACGGGGTGCTCTCGGAGGAGGCCATGCAAGACAGGGCAAAGTGCTACCGGGATATACGGCCGGAGGCGCTTGCCGGACGGGAGAACCGCATACTGGGGATGATGTATCCCCTGCTAATCCCGTTCACATTGCTTCCGGGTTTCTTGCCGCGAGTTGCGGTGGCGCGAACGGCGCTTCTCATCATACCGTATGCGCTGGAAGTGGTCTCGATTCTGCTGACCGGCATTACCCTGGTCGACTTCCTGCGAAAAAGTCGGGGAGCGGTCAACGGTTACGTCTATAAAAATACCTTCATGGGATTGCAGGTTCGAACGGCGCTCTCGGGTATTTTCGGCATCTTGTTCGGCTTGTCGCAGCTGGTTTGGATGCTGCGACACCGCGCGGAATTGCAGGCGACGGAAGCGGGAGTTCTGCTGACACAGCTTTGTTTTCTCGCGATACTGCTGTTCTTCTGGCGAAAGCTCGGCCTGATTATAAGTAATTGGCACTTGTCGACCTGAACGGAATCACGTATAATAATTCATGATATTGGATTTTTACTAAATTTTGGTAACACGCGGGACGGCCCTTAAGAGGGCAGGGCCATCCTGTTGCAAAGGAGCCGCGCACATAGATGTGCGGCAGCCCAAACAAACGAAGGAGGAAAAGGGTATGAAAAAGACAAGACGGATCGTTGCCTCCCTTTTGGCAGCGACCATGGCAGTTTCGCTTCTGGCAAGCTGTTCTTCGAAGAAGGACACCGGTGCTTCGGACGGAACCAAGACATCAGGTGAGGCGGGTGCAGGGGATGCGACCGGAAGCCTCGTCTATGCGGGCGGTGAGTTCACCGCGAAGTTCTCGGCATTCTTCTCGGAAGTCGTTCCGGATTCTGACGTGGTTGCGCAGTGCACGGCAGCCCTCCTGACGCAGGACAGAAACGGTGCAATGGTCTTAAAGGGCATTGAGGGAGAGACCCGCGAGTACAACGGTAAGCAGTACACCTATAAGGGTATCTCCGATCTCGTTGTCACCGAGAACAGTGACGGCACGGTCTACTACGATTTCACCCTGAAGGACGGCCTTAAGTTTGAAGACGGCGAGCCGCTCACGGTTGATGATGTCATCTTCTCCATGTATGTCCTTTCGGATCCGACCTACGACGGTGCTGCTACCTTCTTCGCACTTCCGATTGAGGGCATGGAGGCTTACAGAAGCGGTGTGGACACCCTCTTTAACCTGATGGTAAAGGCAGGCGAGAACAACACCGACTTCTCCAAGTGGACCGAGGATCAGCAGAAGAAGTTCTGGGCTTCCTACAACAAGGCCGCAGAGGCATTTGTGAAGGAAATCGTGGACTCCAACATTGCAAACGGCTCCAACAAGGAGGGCGACTCGATTGCGGCTGTCGCGGCAAATTACGGCTATCCGGATCTCAAGGAAGATGCGACCGCAATGGATTTCTTCAACGCGATGCTCGCAGCTTACGACGGCAGCGTGAAGGATATGTCCTCCAAGGAGAGCGCGGGAACCCAGTTCTTTGAGCTCATGGACGATTACAACGAGTTCGCGGTCGGTGTCGAGACCGGAACTTCCGCGCCGAACATCACGGGTATCCAGAAGACCGGCGACAACACCTTCCGCGTGGTTGCAACCAAGGTCGATGCGCAGATGATTTATCAGCTCGCCATCTCGGTTTGCCCGCTTCACTACTACGGTGATAAGGCGCAGTATGACTACGCAAACAACAAGTTCGGTTTCCCGAAGGGCGACCTCAGCCTGGTTCGCGCAAAGACCACGAAGCCGGTCGGCGCAGGCCCGTACATGTTTGAGAAGTATGAGAACGGTGTTGTCACGATGAAGGCAAACCCGAACTACTTCCTCGGCGAGCCGAAGATCAAGAACCTTCGCATGGCTTACATCAACCAGTCCGACTATATCAACTCGATCATCGCGGGCACGGCAGACGTTGCGAACCCGTCCTACACGAACGAGATTGCGGATGCGATTAAGAAGGCAAACAGCAACGGCGAAGTTTCCGGCGATAAGATTTACACGGTTGCGGTCGATGCATCGGGCTACGGCTATGTCGGCATCAACTCCCACAACGTGTCGGTCAACAAAGAGCCGGGCAGCGACGCTTCGAAGAACCTGCGCCGCGGTTTCGCGACCATCTTCTCGGTATACCGCGATCTTGCTGTCAGCACCTACTACGGCGACAGAGCAAGCGTCATCAACTATCCGATTTCCAACACCTCTTGGGCAGCGCCGCAGCCGACCGACGAAGGCTATGAGATTGCATTCTCGAGAGACGTAAACGGCGATCCGATTTACACCTCCGGCATGACGGACGAAGAGAAGTACGCGGCGGCTAAGAAGGCAGCGCTCGGCTTCTTCGAGGCGGCAGGCTACAAGGTTGAGAACGGCAAGATTGTCTCCGCTCCGGAAGGTGCGAAGATGGAGTATGTCGTTATGGTCCCGGGCGGCGGCACAGGCGATCACCCGTCCTTCATGCTTATGACCGAGTCCCAGAAGGCACTTGCGGATATCGGTATGAAACTCACGATCAACGACCTCACCAATGTCGCGGATATGTGGAACAAGCTTGAGGCAGGTCAGGCCGAGATTTGGTGCGCTGCATGGCAGTCCACGCCGGATCCGGATATGTACCAGATTTACTACTCCGACGTCGCAAACGGCGGCAAGCAGCCCGGCGGCTCCAACGATCGCTATCAGATCGAGGACGCAGATCTTGACAGCATGATCATGACCGCAAGAGAGTCCACCGACCAGGAGTACAGAAAGACACTCTACAAGGCTTGCCTTGACAAGATTGTCGACTGGTCCTGCGAGGTTCCGATTTATCAGAGACAGGATGTCACGACCTTCTCGGCTGAGCGGATTAACATTGATACGATTACGCCGGATATCTCCACCTACTACAAGTGGTACGGCGAGATCGAGAACATGCAGCTGAAGCAGTAAAATCTTACGGAAATCCGTAAATGTAGTTTTCGGGACATGGCCGCATCCCCCGGGTAACCCGAGGGATGCGGTTTTCCCGATATATAGCAGCTGTCGCGGCTTGCGGCAGTCTGCCCACTAGAGAAGAGCGGGTTTTTTATGAAAAAATATATTATCAAGCGACTTCTGTGGTCTGTGGTGATTTTGGGCATTGTCGCTTTTCTGCTCTATGTGTTGATGCGGTCGCTTCCGACTTCCTACCTTGAGCAGATTGCAAGACAGAAATCGCAGCAGCCCGGATCCAGAACTTTTGAAGAGTGGATGCAGCAACTTTCTGCAACCTACGGCATGGACAAGGGCATTATCCCGGGCTTTGTTGCCTGGCTTTCGAAGGCGGTTCGCCTGGATTTCGGCGACAGCTGGAAGTACACGATTCCGGTCACGCAGAAATTTGTCCAGGTCGTCAGCATTTCGTTCTGGATCAGTCTCATTGTCATGATACTCGAAGTGGTAATCTCGATTCCGCTCGGCATCATCGCAGCGACCAAGCAGTATTCCATGGCCGACAACGTGATTTCCGTCGTTGCACTGGCGGGTATTTCACTTCCCACTTTCTTCCTGGCTTCGCTGTTAAAGCTGATTTTTGCGGTCAATCTGAAGTGGTTTGACTTAAACGGTTTGGTCAGCAGAAACCATGACTTCCTCTCGCCGGCAGGGCAGAGATGGGATATCGCCATGCACTTGGTGCTGCCCATTATGACCCTGACCATTGCGAGCGTCGGTGCTTACATGCGTTTTATCCGCACCAACATGCTGGAGGTTCTGAACTCCGATTACATCCGCACCGCAAGAGCGAAGGGTCTCTCCGAGCGCCGTGTCGTGTTCCACCATGCATTCCGGAATACCCTGATTACGCTCGTGACCATCTGGGGTTCGTCTCTGCCGGCGCTGTTTTCGGGCGCCATGATTACGGAGCAGCTGTTCTCGATTCCGGGTATCGGCTACACCTCCTACCAGGCCATGGTATCGGGCGACATTCCGTTCTCGATGTTCTACCTGGTATTCATCGCAATTTTGACACTGATCGGTAACCTGTTGACAGATATCCTGTACGCTGTGGTTGACCCGCGCGTGCGCATCGCGTAAGAGAGGAGGATCCGGTATGTCTGAAAACGAGAAGAAGCTGGACCAAAATCAGGATCAGCAGAAAACGACCTACTCCCTGAACGATGACCGCCGCGTCAAGACCCTGTCGCCCGGCGCCATGGTTACCAAGCGTTTCTTCCGGAACCGCATTGCCGTCATCGGTATGATCATCCTGATCGGAATGTTCCTTTTCTCCTTTGTCGGCGGCGCAATTTCGCCCTACGGCGAGTCGCAGCTCTTTTATCGCACGGACAGTCAGGTCCAGAAGTACGCCGGCGTCAAGGTGAATACGGAACTTCGCTACCAGCAGGTTGAGAAGAATGCTTTCCCCTCGCTCGCGCAGGCGCAGTTCGTGCTCGCAAAGGGCAAGGGTGAGACGAGCTTTGCCGCGGGCGGTGTGCAGTATACCTACGAAGTGGCGGGCAAGGATTTCTATATCATTTCGAAGGCGGGCGAGGCTGAGCCCATTGCCTTTGCCTCCCTCACCACCGTGAGTTCCGCAAACGGCGCCGAGAGCCTTCCCTTTGCGGAGCAGCTTGCCATCCTGAAGGCTGTTACCAATGAGGAGACTTCCTTCACCTTCGGCAGCGATACCTACGAGGTCGATGCGGAAGGTACGGTTACGAAGGACGGCAAGGACTATGCCTATGCGAGCCGCTACATCATCAACGCGATTATGAGCGATGTCAGCTTCTCGAAGCAGTTTAAGGAAGATCTGATTGAGACCATAGAGGCGGGCAAGAAGGAATTCAACTTCAAGGATGCGGACGGCACAGAGGCGAGCTATACGCTCGAATACGATGCGCCTTCGAAGGCATACAACATCATGCAGGTCAAAGAGCAGCGCGTCTATGACACCTACTCTTCGCCGAGTAAGGCACATCCGCTCGGAACCGATAAGAACGGCATGGATATGCTGACCCGACTCATGTACGGCGGCCGCGTTTCGCTCTACATCGGCTTCATTGTCGTGATTATTGAGACGGTCATCGGCATGATTATGGGCGGTGTCTCCGGCTACTTCGGCGGCTGGGTTGATATGCTCATCATGCGTATCGTGGATATTTTCTACTGCATCCCGAGCATTCCGATTTACATCATCATCGGTGCTGCGATGGACGCACTGCGCATCGACCCGAAGATTCGAATGGTCTATCTCATGTTGATTCTGGGCTTCTTCGGCTGGCCTTCCATCACCAGACTGGTTCGCGGACAGATACTCACGCTCCGCGAGCAGGAGTTTATGACAGCGGCTGAGGCAACCGGCATTAAGCCCATCAACCGCATTTTCCGTCACCTGCTTCCGAACGTCATTCCGCAGCTCATCGTCACCTGCACCATGAGCCTTGGCGGCGTCATTTTGACCGAGGCAACCCTGTCCTTCCTGGGACTGGGCGTTAAGTTCCCGTTCGCATCTTGGGGAAATATCATCAACGATGTCAACAACACCTATGTGCTCAGCAACTATCTGTTCATTTGGATCCCGGCGGGCTTCTGCCTGCTCCTCACCGTTCTCGCCTTTAACCTGGTGGGTGACGGACTGAGAGATGCCTTTGACCCGAAGATGAAGCGCTGATCGCGAACGAAAGGAAATAAGATGGCAAGAGATGATGGCTATCTGTCCGCGCGGGAATCGCGGCGGATATCGAAGGAAAACAGAAAGATTACAGCAAAGCTCGAGAAGACGAGAACCCGCCGCAATGTACCCGAGAGCGAGTACATGACCGAGATGAAGAACCCGGCAAATGCCGTGGAGTTTGAAAACCTCCACACCTTCTTCTTCACGGATGCGGGAACCGTTAAGAGCGTTGACTCCGTGAGCTTTGAAGTACCGCTCGGCAAGACGGTCGGCGTCGTGGGTGAGTCGGGTTGCGGCAAGTCCGTGACCAGCCTTTCGCTCATGCAGCTGTTGCAGCGTCCCCAGGGTCAGGTGGTGGAGGGCTCCATCCGTCTGAACACCGGAGACAAGGTCTATGAGATCACAAAGACCCCGGAGCACGTCATGCAGCATCTTCGCGGCAATTTTATGTCCATGATTTTCCAGGAGCCCATGACCTCCTTAAATCCGGTCTTCCGCATCGGAGACCAGATGGATGAGGTGACCATGCTCCACAAGAAGAGCGAGTACCCGACCAAGGAAGCGGTCAAGGGACGCACCATTGAGCTTCTCAAGATGGTCGGCATCGCAAACAGCGAGGGCATCTACAACATGTACCCGCACGAGCTCTCCGGCGGTATGCGGCAGCGTGTCATGATCGCAATGGCACTGGCTTGTTCGCCGAAGCTCATCATTGCCGATGAGCCGACCACCGCACTGGACGTGACCATCCAGGCGCAGATTTTGGACTTGCTCCGCGGCCTGAAGGACAAGATTAATTCGTCCATCATGCTGATTACCCATGACCTCGGTGTCATTGCGGAGATGGCGGACTATGTCGTGGTCATGTACTCCGGCCGCGTGGTGGAAGCGGGAACGGCGAAGGAGATTTTTGCGAGCCCGGCGCATCCCTATACCATAGGCCTCATGGCTTCTAAGCCGGTGGTCGGTAAACACCAGGACAAGCTCTACTCCATCCCCGGCAAGGTACCGAACCCGATCAACATGCCCAACTATTGCTATTTCCGCGATCGCTGCGACAAGTGCGAGGGATGTTGCGACGGCGCATATCCCGGCGAGGTATGGCTTTCCGAGACGCACCGCGTCAGCTGCTATCTCTATGACGAGGCGCATCGAGGCGCGAAGCAGAACTGAGTGTGCGTAGGAATTTCTGAGACTAAGTAGGCTTGCGAAGGAAATGAGGCAATGATGGATAATATCGAAACGAAGGGATTAATGCCCATCGTGCACAACGAAGAGAATATCCTGGAAGTCAACGGCCTGAAGAAATACTTCCCGATTAAGGGCGGATTTTTTAACAGCGTGGTGGGCCAGGTAAAGGCACTGGACGGCATCTCCTTTCATATCAAACGCGGAACCACCATGGGACTGGTGGGAGAGTCCGGTTGCGGTAAGACCACAGCCGGCAGAACCATACTCCGCTTAAACGGCGGAAAGACTGCGGGAGAGGTGCTGTTCAACGGAAAAGAGGTCTACGATATTCCGAAGAACGAACTGAACGACCTGCGCGTGAAGATGCAGATTATCTTCCAGGATCCGTTCTCCTCCCTCTCTCCGCGACTGCCGGTCGGCGAAATCATCGGCGAGGCGGTTCGTGAGCACAATCTTGTGCCGCGGGGCGAGTACCATGACTACATCGATCAGGTCATGGACAACTGCGGTCTGCAGCCCTTCCACAAAGACCGCTACCCGCACGAGTTCTCGGGCGGTCAGCGTCAGAGAATTTGTATCGCAAGAGCGCTTGCATTGAATCCGGAGTTTGTGGTTTGCGACGAGCCTGTCTCGGCACTCGACGTGTCGGTGCAGGCGCAGATTATCAACCTCCTGGAGGATTTGCAGGAGAAGTACAAGTTGAGCTATCTCTTCATCTCCCACGACCTCTCGGTGGTCGAGCACATCTCGGACACGGTGGGTGTCATGTATCTGGGAAATATTGTTGAGTTCGGCACGACGGAAGAGCTGTTTGCGAACCCGCTTCACCCCTACACAAAGGCCTTGTTCTCCGCGATTCCGATCCCGGATCCGGATGCCAAGATGAAACGTATCATCCTGGAGGGCAGCATTCCCTCGCCGGCAAATCCCCCGGCAGGATGCAAATTCCACACCCGCTGCGCGCAGTGCATGGAGAAGTGTAAGACCCAGGCGCCGGAGCGGAAGGATATGGGCAACGGACACTATGTCTGCTGCCACCTCTATGATGACAAGTAATAAGCTTCTATGAAGGGTTGAGGCTTAAGAGAGCAATGTGGCTGCCGTCTATGCAGAACTGTGTAGACGGCAGCCTTTTTTTGAAAACAAAAACGGACTGCCGGCATGCGCCGGGTTTCGAGGTACACCGACAGCCGCTTTGCGAGACGACACAGGCATTGGGGAGGAAAGGTATATGGCCTGGTTGACACTGGGATTGTTTGCGGCGGGCTTGCTGTTATGCCTGTTCTGCAAGCTATCCGTTCTGTATGCACTGAGTTTCGGCTTGCTGCTGTTTTCGGTTTACGCGCGCCGCAGCGGGTTTTCGTGGACAGAGATTTTGCGCATGGCGCTTCGGGGCGTTTGGAAGATACGCGGCATTCTGATCACTTTCGTTCTGATCGGTACGATGACCGCGCTCTGGCGGGCGGCGGGAACGCTCCCGGTGGTGGTCTGCTATGCGGCGGGGTTCATTCGCCCCTCGGTCTTTTTACTGATGACCTTTCTTCTGAACTGCGCGGTCTCAGTGCTAACGGGCTCTGCCTTTGCGACCTCGGCGACCATGGGCGTTATCTGCGCCGCGATGGGCAGAACCGCGGGCATCAGCATGCAGCTCACGGGGGCCGCCGTGCTCTCCGGTGCCTATTTCGGAGACCGCTGTTCCCCGGTTGCGACCAGTGCGCTCTTGGTTGCGGAACTGACCCACACGAATATCTTTGACAACATTAAAAACATGCTGCGAACCGCCTTGGTTCCTTTTTTGCTCGCCTGCGCGGTTTATGCAGGGCTCGGGCTCCACGCGGTGCCGAGCGGAGAGCTTCTCAACCTGCGGGCGCTCTTTGCCCGGGAACTGCGTCTCCATTGGCTCGCGATACTTCCGGTTGTTGTGATCATGTTGCTTTCCCTGCGGCGGGTGGACGCAAAGACCGCCATGGCGGCGAGTATCTTGACCGCCGTCCCACTGGCTGTCTTTCTGCAAAAGTTCGCGCCCGCGGACTTACTGCGAATATCTCTCTTCGGCTATCGCGCATCGGATCCCGAAGCAGCAGCCATGCTGAACGGCGGCGGCATTGCGGCCTTTGTCAAAATCACGGGCATTGTGAGTCTCTCGGCCTCGTACGCGGAGCTCTTTCAGAAGACAGACTTACTGGTCGGGGTCAAGGCTTTGGTGGAGCGCTTCGCGAGGAGAACAAGCCCCTATGCGGCTGTACTCGGGACGTCGGTGCTCTCCGCGATGCTGGCCTGCAACCAGACCCTCACAGTTATGCTGACGAAGCAGCTCTGCGAGGAGGTAGAACCGGAAAACTCGAGACTTGCGCTCGGGCTTGAGGACAGTGCGGTCATCATCGCGGCGCTGATTCCCTGGTCTGTCGCGGCGGCGGGGCCGCTGGCTTCCATCGGCGCGCCGGGAACTGCGGTCTTACTTGCCTGCTATCTCTACCTCCTGCCCCTCTGGCGATTGATGACGGCAAAGCAGAGGTTTATCGGTTTTGCTTAAACTGCGGGCGAAGCGAAACTTGAAAAAAGCGCGGAGAGGCGCTATGCTTTAAGGACTTTACCGAGACAGAGCAGAAGCAGATCGAAGTAGGGCTTTCGACCGCAGTAATCGTTGACAAAGAGGCTGCCGCAAAGATTTTGGCGTTGGTACCGGAGGCGTGGATTAAGAAGATTCCGTTTTTTGTGCGGAAGCACGCGACCACCAAGACCATAGAGCGGATTGCAAGCGAGTATCCGGAGCTCTACGCCGTTGCCAAGCGGCCGGGAGAACTGCCCGAGGCGGAGAGAGAGGTGCTTCGCAGCATCATCACGGGCATTTTTGAGGAGAGAATGAAGAAGCATAAGATTCAGTGAGGAAGAAGAAAATCCCATCCCAGCAGAGAACAGAGTAGAAACCGGGCTGTGCGGCGCGTTTGAAGGCACAGTCTTGCGACAGAAAGGACGGAACATGCCACCACTGAAAATCATGAAGACCGTATCCGCCGTAAGTTTCATCGCACTGGCAGCCGCACTCGCGCTGTACTATCTGACCGACATCCACATCTTTAAGGTGCTTGCAATCAGCTTTGGGACTGTGTTTTACCACTTCTATGTGCGACTCATTGTGGGCATTTACATCGACAAGGTCAAGCAAAACCGCGCGGACATCACGCGGCCCTGGTACCGGATACGCCCTTGGGAGACACGATTTTACAAGCGCATCGGTGTCAAAAACTGGAAGGACAAAATGCCGACCTCCTTTCCGGAGTACTATGATTTGAGGAAGCACAGCCCGGAAGAACTTGCGCAGGTAACCTGCCAGTCGGAAATCATTCACGAAATCAATGTGCTGATCAGTGCGGGTGCGCTGCTCGGTGCTATCCCCTTCGGCATGTTTCCTGTCTTTTTCCTGAGTTCCCTCGCGGCAGGCTGTTTTGACATGATTTTTGTCGTGATGCAGCGCTTTAACCGGAGCCGCTTATTGCCGCTGATTGAGAGACAGCGCGCCATGGAAAATCGAAACAAGACGTGAGAGTTTGTGAGCGATACGATAAGAAAAAGGAGCTGCTTAGCGCAGCTCCTTTTCGTTTGCGATGTAAACGACAAATCCGTTCTTATCACAATCGACCTGTATTTCCGCCGTAAGTTTTGCGTCGGGACGATATTCAATGAGATAGACTTTAAGTCCCGCCTCTTTGGCACGGGTCAGGTAGTTAAGGTAATAGCTGCGGGTCTCGGCATCCTGCGCGGTATAGCGGCTTTTTGAAAAGTCGATTTTCGTAAAGACACTCTCCTGGTTTACGCCGTCAAAGAGCGTCCTGGCAGTGCCTTTTTCCATGCAGGCGCTCACAAAGACATCGCCGCCGTTTACGATGCAGGGCTTTTGATAGCGGCTTAGGCCGCGGAGCATGGTCGTGAGCCCGTTAAAGGTATCTTCGCGCGGGTAGATGGCGTAGACATCGCAGTTGTCGAGGAAGAAGCCGTCCAGCCCGAGAGCGGCATATGCGGCGCCGAGTTCATCGACCACAAAGGTCTGCCAAGCAGTGGAAGAGACATCCACCCAGTGCTCCTCGGGCCAGTTTTCGTAGGGCGCAAGGGTGAGATTTGCAAAGCGTTCGTAATAAGAGCGGAAGTTCTCCAGAGAGCCTAAGTTTAAGTAGCCATAGACGCTTTTTCCTTCGGCCTGCAGGGCTTTGATTTGTTCCGCGGAAAAGAGGCTCGGCTCAATCACGACCGTGCGGTAGGGGCGAAGGCGTTTTAGGTCCGCTGTCTCGAGCCCGATGAATACGCCGTAGGGGTACGAATTTGCGGCGGCTCCGGGGCGGAATAAGCGCAGGCAAATCAGACAGAGCACAAGGAGCGAAAGCGGAAGCAGAAAAAAGCGAAGCGGTTTTCGCATGGCGTGACCTCCGTTCAGAAGTGGGAAAGACTGTGTTGCGAGATTTATGATACCACGAATCGGGCGACGGGATAGGGAAGCTTGCGAATGCTTCTCCGGAAGCGCTGCGACGGAGAAAAGGCAGGGAATCAACGAAAAAATAAAAAAGCAGCATCCGCAGGTGCGGATGCTGCTTTTTATGCCGACGCGGCTTTGTTTTATTCGTCATCCTCGCTGTCCGTGTCATCGTCGGAGGAGACATAGACCACGGACTCATGCGCCTCCGGCCCGATCGGGTAGGAGACGGTGAGAAGCTGCTGGTGCTTTAAGAGACCGATCAGGGTCGGAATCGCACCGATCAGGGTTGCGAGGTAGTAGAGACCCAGATTGCGGTAGTAGACCGGAAGCAGTTCGTTTGCCTTGACCACTTCATTGACAACCGGGAATGCGTCGAAGACATTTGCCTCGTAGGCACGTGCAATCGTGATGGCCCAGTCGAGCTGGTTACCGAAATAGACCATGACAGCCATAACAAGAAGACTGCAGACAAGACCGACAAAATCGAACTTACCGGAGAGCAACTCATACCCTTTTGCGACGCAGACGCCCATGACCAAGCCTGCCCAGACCGAGACATAGCCGAGCTGCCCGATGATTACCATTGCAAGGACGCCGACCAAGCTTCCGAGCAGAGCGCCCACAATACCCGCAATCGGATTGCCGCGCTTTGCTGCCTTCTCGTCGAAGGAGGACTGGGCACGATTGCGTTCCGTGTTGTACTCATCCTGGGTCAGGAAGCGGAGAGTACCGCCCACATAGTAGCAGCTGCTCTCGTCCGGGCGGCCGCTCAGCTCGCTGCAGTCGCGAAGACTGTTTGCCCTGAGGAATTCGGTGAGCACAGCGGCAGCGGCAGCGCTCCGCTCAAGCTTTCCGTTGTCGGTCATAGCGTTCGGGATGGCATAGGTCGCGCGGTAGCCCTGAACAGACGGGTTGGAGAGAACTTTCTTGTTCTCCTTGTGTGCCTGCTTTAAAATCTCTTTCTCCGGCATTTGGCCTGTGCCGTTCGAAACCGAGACGACAATTTGGCGCAGATTGTTCTGCATGATGAATGCGATGTGGTAACCGTTGTAGAAGCCTGCCACGATGCCGCTCTCGCGGTCGTAGTTGAGGCCAAGTTCTGTGGCAAGCTTCTGATTGACACTGATGATGGACATGGGAGCTCCTCTCCGATCGTATATTCTTAAAAACCTTCCAAAGCAGTATAGGGGGTATTTCGAAAGAAAACAAGACTAAATACAGGAAAGGCAAATTGTAATATATAATTGACAGCTGTTCAAAAGGGCACCATCTCAAGAATGTAAAACAGAAATGACTCTATATTGTGATTATCCGTAAGGAACGAGGAAAAAAAGAGTTCTGATGATGTCAATCTGTCGCTGATTGCTCGGCATGATGAAGGCAATACGGTAAGGGTTGCAGAGATCTGTGACAATACCGCTCTCGCGGTCGTAGCTGATGACAAATATGGAGCTTCCTCTCCGATTGTTGATTCCTTATAATATTTCGATGACAAAAAGTAATGTATACTTGACACAAAAGAGACGTAGTGATATCCTGATGATGTAAAACATAGACGACATTGTGTCGCTTATATTTTGAGAGGAGGATATAACATGAGTTCTTATTATGCAGGTGTGATTTGTGGTATGCTTTCGGCAGGTGTGCTGCTCTATTTTCTGAAGCGCAAGCGGGATAAGGAAGGGACCGTGGTCTACGATGAGCGCCAGCTGATTGCGCGCGGCCGCGGCTTTCAATATGCCTATATGATCCTCATTGCGCTGCTCATGCTCTATGCGGGCTTTGAGGAGCAGACGGAGCGCTTTGTGTCGCCGGGGGTCATCCCGATTGCGATTTTGCTGTTATCGAATTTGATACTCTTTGGCTACTGCCTGTTTCACGATGCCTATTGGAGCGTTCGCGGGGAGAAAAAGGAAAAACGCGTGCTGATTCTCTGTTTTGTCATGGCCCTACTTTCGTTTGCGCAGAGCCTCCATCGAATACTGGGAGGCGGTTTCAGAATTAACGGACGTTATTCGGCGCCTGCCCTGCTCCCGCTGTTGCTCGGCATCTTTTTTGCGGGTATGCTCTTATTGCAGTGCATCAAGTACGTGATGAACCGCCGGGAGGAGGAGCAATGAAGAATCTGCGCCTGAAAGCCGCGCGCGCGGCAAAGGATTTATCGCAGCAGCAGCTCGCGGATCTAATCGGCGTGAGCCGTCAGACCGTCAATGCGATTGAGAAGGGGGATTATAATCCGACCATACGGCTTTGTCTCGCGATTTGTCACGTGCTGGATAAGACCCTCGATGAACTGTTTTGGGAGGAATAAAGTAATTTGATGGGAAAAGGAAAGAAAGAAGAAAACATATTTCCGAAGGAGGATGGGGTTAAGCTTGCGGGCGGAGCTCGGTTCCTACCCGGAGATGTAAAGCACAGCCGTTTGGAAACACAGCCCGTGCTAAGCTGCTGCCTCATATTTTTGCTCTTACTTTCGGTGCACAGCGCGGAAGCGCTCCTCATACGCACGGACGAGACCGTATTCGGCGAGAATTTTATCAATAAGCTCTTCGGTATTTTGGTCTTGTCTCTCGCGCTGCGACATTTGCATTGGTCGTGGGAAAAAATCGGCTTTGCAAAGCGCGGTGTCCTGAGAAATATGGGGCGCGGTTTTTTGCTGGCCGGCTTTTCCTTCCTGCTTGCCTACGGCGCGGAATTCCTGATTTTGCGGGGGCAGGGGCAGCATCCCCGGCTTGATATCTTTATCACGGCCTTTTCACTGACCGGTGAGAGCGCGATACAGCGGGGAACAGCGCTGATTGCGCTCTGTGTATTCTTTAACCTCATCAATGTGATCATGGAGGAGGGATGCTTTCGTGGTTTGTTTTTAAACCTTGTCGAAGAAAGACACTCCGCGCGCTTTGCGCTTTTGTTTCAGGCGCTGCTCTTTGGACTCTGGCATCTGGTGACGCCGCTTCGGAACCTGCTGGACGGGGATATGGATGTCATGAGCTTTGTAGCGCTGAGCATAGGCTACATCATCCTCGCGGGACTCATGGGCATCAAATGGGGACTCCTTTCCCGCATGACGGGGAGTCTCTACGCGGGCATGGCGGATCACTTCTTCAACAACTGCATCGCGACCAATTTACTTCATGTGTGCACGGAACACGGTGTGGATGAGTGGCTCTTGCTCCGCGTGCTCACGGCGCAGCTTTTCTCCTTTACGCTGGTTCTGCTTCTGTGGAGAAGGTATCGGAACAAATAAGAGCGGAACAATTTTATAACAGCATTTAGCTGGGGCGCTGCGATATCGCAGCGTCCTTTCCCGTGTTATACTGTGAGCGGTAGCCCTATGCTTTGAGCTGTCTTTCTGTGAATGAGGATTCAAACAGAGGGCCTGTGGCCGGAGGAGGTGCGTATGCTGAGTTACCGGGAATTCGGTGCGGAATACTTGACGGAGCTGCAAGAAATCTACGCGGCCTGCGGCTGGACAAGCTATTTGGATGATGCGGAGAAGTTGCGGCGGGCACTCGGGCGTTCCCTCTTTTTGCTCGGCGCTTTTGAAGACGGCGCTTTGGTCGGCTTTGTGCGCTGCGTCGGCGACGGGGAGCATATACTCTATGTGCAGGACTTGATTGTTAAGCCAGACATGCAGAGAAAGGGCATAGGGCGGGATCTCATGCGGCGCACTTCGGAGAGATTTTCCCATGTGCGGCAGTTTCTCCTGATTACGGATGCGGAAGATGCGGTCTCGAATGCCTTTTACCGCGCCATCGGACTTGAGACCACACTCGGGGGCTATCCCTGCACCGCATATTTTCGCGATCTGCCCGAGGCGTGATAAGAGCAATTTAAAAAGCGGCCGCAGGGCCGCAGTGAGAGGAGTCAATATGAATGAAGTAATCAAGGCCATGTTGGAGCGGCGCAGCATACGGAAGTTTAAGAAAGAGCTCCCGAAGCGGGAGGACATCGAAACGATACTGGAGACAGGCCTCTATGCGGCAAACGGCAAGGGGCGTCAGGCAACGCTTACCGTGGCGATTACCAATCCCGAACTTCGCGCGCGCCTTGTCGAGGCGAATCGGAAAATCGGCGGCTGGGCGGAGGGCTTCGATCCCTTCTACGGCGCGCCGGTCATACTCCTGGTGCTCGCCGAAAAAGACTGGGGCAATGCGGTCTATGACGGCAGTCTCGTGATGGGCAACCTCATGCTCGCGGCACATGCCCTAGGGCTCGGCAGCATATGGATTAACCGCGCGCGGGAAGAGTTTGAACAGCCGGAATTCATTGCGCTCCTCAAGGAACTCGGCGTTGAAGGCGAGTGGATCGGGATCGGACACTGCGCCGTCGGCTATATCGAAGGCGAGCTTCCGAAGGCAGCGCCGCGGAAAACCGGGCGGGTGCTCTGGGTCGAGTGAGACTCAGCGCGCAAACTGTTTGAGGAAATCAATGTAGGCGAGGGTCAAATCCCCGGCCGGACGCTCCTTCGGGAGGACATAGCCGATTTCCATGTAGTCATCGACCGCGAGCGGACGCGCCACAATGTTCTCTCCGTTTAACTCGGTGTTGATGATCCCGGAACAAATGGTGTAGCCGTTCATGCCGATCAAGAGGTTAAAGAGGGTCGCGCGGTCGCAGACCACGATATCCTTCTCGGACTCGGCGGCGCTTTGAATTTCTTCGGAAAAATAGAAGGAATTGTGCTGCCCCTGCTCATAGGAGAGGCGGGGGTAGGCGCGGAGGTCTTCCATGGAGACCTCCTTTTTTTGTGTGAGCGGATGATGGGTTCCGAGGAAGACATGCGGCTTCACACGGCAGAGCGGCGTAAAGAGGAGCTTCATCTCCTGAAAACTGCGCTGCAGCACGGCCTCGTTGAATTGATTTCGGTAGAGCACGCCGATTTCCGAGCGGAGCTTTGATACATCCTCTAAGATGCGGTAGGTCTCGGTTTCCCGCATGTGGAACTCGTACTGCGAGCCGCCGTAAGTGTTTAAGAGAGCCACAAAGGCCTCGACCGCAAAGGAGTAGTGCTGGGAGGAGACGCAGAAGTGACGCCGCCCGCGCGCCTCTCCGGTGTAGCGCTGTTCCACAAGGGAGACCTGATCCAGAATTTGGCGCGCGTAGGCCAGAAATTCCTCGCCCGCGGTCGTCAGGGTGAGACCCTTTCGGGAGCGCAAAAAGAGGGTGATGCCAAGCTCCTGCTCAAGTTCGCGGAGCGCGGCGGTCAGAGAGGGCTGGGTCACAAAGAGTACTTCCGCTGCGGCGGTCAGAGAGCCGCGCTTGGCAATGACATCAACGTAACGAAGCTGGCGTAGCGTCATGGTGATACCTCATTTAATAAAATGAA